>OLRA01000090.1_pt1 | contig 114343 bp, 103 predicted proteins | sample 1673011 | NCBI WGS metagenome assembly OLRA01 (sample SAMEA3136746, study PRJEB25190) | human gut metagenome | reverse complement strand
GTGACCGTGATTTTGAAATTGTTCAGAGACTTCTGGGCATGGATACACGTACTTCACCTGACCAAAAGCAGGTATCCAAAACTTCTTTTATCAGTAAAAGAAGCCTGCAAGTTAACAGGAGTGTCCGAAAAAACAATGCGTTCTTTAGCTTATGAGCAAAAAATGATGGTGCGAATAGGAAAAAGAACTTTAATTCACAAAAAAAATTAGAAAAATGGATTGACTATCAAGTGCGGCATTGAGTATTTTATCCTATAGTACCCAAAAAGAGCTTCTTGAAAAGCTCATTAAAATTTGATACTATTAAACGGATGAAGTACCTGTCCATGGGTCAAGAAAAGACAGGTGATCGTCATGGGAAAAGATCTAACAGGCAAAGAATTAGGAAAAGGGTTTACCCAACGAAAAGATGGGCGTTATCAAACACGCATATCACTTGGAGGAGGAAAGAAACCGATATGCCTATATGGTCATACTTTAAAAGAAGTTAAAAAGAAAAGGGAAAATTATTAGAAAAAACAAAATACGGATTAGATATAGACACACACAAAATAACTCTAAATCAGTGGTTTGAAAAATGGATGGAACTCTATATCGTAAATAGGATAAAAAAAACAACAATTCGAAATTATATCGATTCGTATAATCGGTGTATAAAATATATAGGCTATATGAAATTAGCAGATATTCAAATCACGCATGTTCAAAATATGGTTATTGAACTAGCTAACAAAGGCTATAAAAAATCCACTATCCGTTCTACTGTTTCTGTCGTATCCAGCTGTCTTGAAAGAGCTGTAATCGGAAAAATGCTTTTATTCAATCCATGCAGAGGGATTGTTTATCCGGAAATAACGAATAAAAACTTCAAACCGGTCAAAATAGCAGGACAGAATTTGAAACGCATGACAAACGACGAAATCATAAGGTTTTTTGATGTAGCAAGAGATACTCGATATTACGAATTATATATGCTGCTTCTTTTTACAGGAATGCGGATTGGAGAGGCGTGTGCATTGGAATGGAAAGATGTTGACTTTCAAAACAACTATCTCCATGTGTATAAAACAATCAATATTGTCCCTGTTTATTACGATGACAACGGGAACAAACTAGATAGACCTTATTACATCAAGCAAATTACATCTCCAAAAAGAACCGCAAGTATAAGAAAAATCCCTCTATTCAAGGCGGCAGTTGATGCGTTATATAGTTGGCGCGAAAAACAGCTTGCTGACAAAAGAAAGTACAAAAAAAGTGGGGGATTAAAAATTTGTTATTAAATGATTATCCTCAATTGATTTTTACGACACAAGAGGGAAATTGTTTTATGCCGACACAGGCAGAAAAAGAGTGCCGACGGATAACTTCCATAATGAATAATCATGAAAAACAACAGGCACTAACAGAAAATAGGGAATATCATATTTCCAATATTCATCCTCATTTATTCCGCCATACGTTTATTACATTGTGTTATGAATCTCATATGGATCCAGCGTCTATAATGCTTATTTCCGGACATAATGATATTGATATGATGAAACATTATACACATCCGGACTCCGTATTTATTAACAGCGAGTTTAATAAATATACAGGTTATATGCATAATTATTCATTCCGTTCAAATGCAACAATTGATCAGGATTTACAAATTTGGTCAAAAGATGGTCAAATTAGCATACCACAAACGCTGAAACCCTTATAAAATAAGGAGATTTTGATATGAGTAATGAATTAACACCGATGATGAAGCAATATATGCAGACAAAAGAGGAATACAAGGATTGTATCCTTTTTTACCGCTTAGGAGATTTTTATGAAATGTTCTTCGACGATGCTCTCACAGCATCAAAAGAGCTGGAAATTACTCTGACTGGAAAGAATTGCGGACTGGAGGAACGGGCACCGATGTGCGGAATCCCGTACCATGCAGTTGACAGTTATCTGAACCGTCTGGTATCAAAAGGCTATAAGGTAGCAATCTGTGAGCAGGTAGAAGATCCGAAAACAGCAAAAGGAATTGTAAAACGGGAAGTTATCCGTGTAGTAACACCTGGAACCAACCTGGATACTCAGGGACTGGATGAAACAAAGAACAATTACATTATGTGTATTGTCTATATGGCAGACCGGTACGGACTTTCGGTTGCGGATGTTACAACCGGGGAATATCTGGTGACAGAACTGGATTCCCAGACAAAACTGATGGATGAGCTTTACAAATTTATGCCGTCTGAGATTGTCTGCAATGAAGCATTTTACATGAGTGGACTGGATTTGGATGATCTGAAAAACCGTCTGCATATGGCAATTTATTCACTGGAAGCATGGTATTTTGATGATGCACTCTGCCGGGAAACTTTGCAGGAGCATTTTAAGGTGGCTTCTCTTGAAGGAATTGGACTTTCGGACTATGAATGTGGGATGATCGCGTCCGGTGCGCTTTTAAAATATCTGGAAGAGACGCAGAAGAATTCCCTGTCTCATATGAGCCGTCTGACACGTTATGCAACGGGTAATTATATGGTTCTGGACAGTGCTACAAGGCGTAATCTGGAGTTGGTTGAGACTTTGCGTGAAAAGCAGAAAAGAGGATCCCTTCTGTGGGTACTGGATAAGACAAAGACGGCAATGGGGGCGAGAACCCTTCGGAAATATGTAGAACAGCCGTTGATCGACAAGAAATCCATTGTCAAAAGGCTGGATGCGGTTGCGGAATTGAAGGACAATGCTATTTGCAGAGAAGAAATCCGGGAATATTTGAATCCGGTGTACGATCTGGAGCGTCTGGTCGGGAAAATCACCTATCAGTCAGCAAATCCAAGAGACCTGATTGCATTTCAGAGTTCCCTTTCCATGCTCCCGTCGGTAAAATGTATATTAAAGGATATGGAGAGTGACCTTTTAAAAGAAATTTATGAAGAACTGGATCCGCTGGAAGAACTTTGTGATCTGGTCGGACGGGCGATTCAGGAAGAACCGCCACTTGCCATGAAAGAAGGCGGAATCATCAAAGACGGTTATAATGAAGAAGTGGATCGTCTTCGAAAAGCAAAATCCGAAGGAAAGAACTGGCTTGCTGATCTGGAGACCAAGGAACGGGAAAAGACCGGGATTAAAAACCTGCGGATCCGTTATAATAAAGTATTCGGTTATTATCTGGAAGTTACCAATTCGTTCAAAGATCTGGTTCCGGATTATTATACAAGAAAGCAGACCCTTGCCAATGCGGAGCGTTATATCATTCCAGAACTGAAAGAGCTGGAAGATACGATTCTGGGAGCAGAGGATAAACTCTGTGCACTGGAATATGAGCTTTACTGTGAGGTGAGAAATACTATCGCAGCAGAGTTGACCAGGATACAGAGAACAGCAAAGGCAGTTGCAAAGCTGGATGTGATAGCTTCTCTTGCACTGGTTGCCGAGCGCAACAACTATGTACGGCCAAAGATCAATGAAAAGGGCGTGATCGACATTCGTGATGGGCGACATCCGGTGGTGGAAAAGATGATCCCGAATGATATGTTTATTGCCAACGATACTTATCTGGATGATAAAAAACAGCGCATTTCCATCATTACCGGACCAAACATGGCTGGAAAATCCACCTATATGCGTCAGGCTGCGCTGATCGTACTGATGGCACAGCTGGGATCCTTTGTGCCGGCGTCTTCAGCAAATATTGGACTTGTGGACCGCATTTTTACCCGTGTGGGAGCGTCAGATGACCTGGCAAGCGGACAGAGCACCTTCATGGTGGAGATGAACGAAGTGGCAAATATTCTGCGAAATGCGACAAGCAAGAGCCTTCTGATCTTGGATGAGATTGGAAGAGGAACCAGTACCTTTGATGGATTGAGTATTGCTTGGGCGGTTGTCGAGTATATCAGCAACAGCAAGCTTCTTGGGGCAAAGACCTTATTTGCAACCCACTATCATGAGCTTACCGAGCTGGAAGGCAAGATTAGCAATGTCAACAACTATTGTATTGCGGTCAAGGAAAAAGGTGATGATATCGTATTCCTGCGTAAGATCGTAAAGGGTGGAGCAGACAAGAGTTATGGTATCCAGGTCGCAAAGCTTGCAGGAGTGCCGGATCCGGTCATTAACCGCGCCAAAGAGATCGTAGAAGAGCTGGTGACAGCGGATATTACCGGAAAAGTAAAGGATATTGCGGTACAGGGAAGTGAGACGAAGAAAAAAACGCAGAAGAAGCTGGATGAGGTGGATCTGACACAGTTTTCTCTGTTTGATACCGTAAAAGATGATGATGTGTTAAATGAGTTAAAGGAACTGGATATCAGCCATATGACGCCAATGGATGCCATGAACAAACTGTATCAGCTGCAGAATAAGCTGCGGAACAGATGGTAGGCTGATCCATAAGAGAAAGGAAAGAAGAATCGAATGCCGCATATAGAATTGCTGGATCAGATTACAATTGATAAGATAGCAGCCGGGGAAGTGATTGAACGCCCGGCTTCTGTTGTGAAAGAGCTGGTGGAAAATGCGATTGACGCAGGATCTACAGCGGTGACTGTGGAGATTGAAGAGGGCGGGATTTCTCTGATACGAATTACGGATAATGGTTGTGGGATCGCGAAACAGGACGTGGAAAATGCATTTCTGCGCCATTCGACCAGCAAAATCCGCAGTGCAGAGGATCTGACACATTTGTCTTCTCTTGGGTTCCGCGGAGAAGCGTTGTCGAGTATTTCGGCAGTTGCAAGAGTGGAACTGATCACAAAGACAAGAGAAGACGTATTTGGGACAAAATATATCATAGAAGGCGGAAAAGGAAGAACGCCGGAGGAGACCGGAGCGCCGGATGGGACGACCTTTCTGGTGCGTCAGCTGTTTTTTAATACACCTGCCAGACGCAAATTTCTGAAGACGCCGATGACAGAGGCAAGCCATATCAGTGATCTGCTGACCAGACTTGCCCTTTCGCATCCGGATATTTCCTTCCGGTTTATCAACAATGGACAGGTAAAGCTGCATACTTCCGGGAACGGGAAGATGAAAGATGTCATTTACCACATTTACGGACGGGAAATTGCGAACAATCTGATCCCACTGGAATTTGAAAAAGATGGTGTAAGGCTGTCCGGATATCTGGGAAAGCCAGTGATTAACCGTGGAAATCGAAATTTTGAAAATTATTTTGTCAATGGGCGTTATGTAAGGAACAGTATTCTTGCAAAAGCGATTGAAGATGGATACAAAGATTTTACGATGCAGCATCGTTATCCGTTTGTTGCATTCCAGATTGAGATCAATCCGGAAAAAATTGATGTAAATGTGCATCCATCCAAGATGGAACTTAGGTTCAGTAACCAGCAGGGGATTTACAATCTGCTTTATGAGGCGATCAGTAAGGGACTGCATGAGCCGGAGTTGATTCCGGAAGTGGAAATGTCTGAGATCAAAGTACCGGGAATGTCTGAAAAAAGACAGGAAAAGAAAACTGTTATAAGAGATGCGGGGAATCCATATCGGACAGATGGCACTTCACCCAAGATGCGAAAGAGTTCCGTTCAGGAGGGGGCAGAGCGAGCGGAATCCTGGTCGCAGTCAGAGATGCCGTCAGCAGAACTTCAGACACAGATAAGTACAGAAAAGACAGTCTCAACCGGTGACGAAAAGCTGGATTATTTTATGCAGAAGATGAGGGAGCGGGTTTATGCCAGTCACCTTGCAGAAGCAAAAGAAGAGCAAGAGAAGAATATCGGTGCTAAAGAGTCAAAGATGGCTGCATTAGATGAAAATCCGGCTGTAGATATCCAGAATAAAGGAACAGAAAACAGAGCGTATTCTGATAAAAGTAAAGAAAAAACAGAGCGTGATCCGGAAAAAACAGAGTCAAATCTGTTTTTGAAGGATTTGAAAGCAAAAAAAGTAAAACAGTTAGATTTGTTTGAAGAGCAGATTTTAAAGAAAGAGGCAAGACAGGAATACCGGATCATTGGACAGGTTTTTGAAACCTACTGGCTGATCCAGTATCGTGACAGCCTCTATATTATAGACCAGCATGCCGCACATGAAAGAGTCCTTTATGAAAGGGCCCTTGCAGGAATGAAGAAGAGAGAGTATACTTCACAATACTTGAGCCCACCGATCATCCTGAGCCTTTCTATGCAGGAGATTGATGTGTTGGAGACATTTAAAGACCGCTTTACGGCAATCGGGTTTGAAATTGAGCCATTTGGTGGTGACGAGTACGCAGTTCGCGCAATTCCGGATAATCTGTTTGGAATCGCCAAAAAGGAACTACTTCTTGAAATGTTGGATTCTCTGTCGGATGGGTTATCGACCAGTCTGGAACCAGAGCTGATTGATGAGAAGATTGCGTCCATGTCCTGCAAGGCGGCTGTCAAAGGAAATATGAAGCTGTCCTATGCAGAAATGGATGAACTGATCAATGAACTGTTGTCCCTGGATAATCCATATCATTGTCCACATGGCAGGCCAACGATCATTGCGATGACAAAGCGGGAACTGGAAAAGAAATTTAAGCGTATTGTGTAGGAGAAGAACATGACACAGATGACAGAGAAGAAAAAGCCACTGATCATATTGACAGGCCCGACTGCTGTCGGAAAGACGGCTGCGTCGATTGGCCTTGCAAAAGCAATTGGAGGAGAGATCATTTCGGCGGATTCGATGCAGGTATACCGGCACATGGATATTGGTTCCGCGAAGATTTTGCCGGAAGAGATGAAAGGTGTGAAACATTATCTGATCGATGTGCTTAATCCGGAAGAGGAATTTAATGTAGCTGTTTTTCAGAAGATGGCAAAAGATGCAATGGTAGAGATCTATAAGAGAGGACGTATTCCGATTGTTGTAGGTGGCACGGGATTTTATATCCAGGCGCTTTTGTATGACATTGATTTTGAAAAGGGAGAAGAAAACACTGCCTATCGAAAGAAACTGGAAACGTATGCAAAGGAGCATGGTGCGCAGGCGCTCCATGACAGGCTACGGGAAGCGGATCCAAAGTCGGCAGATGCAATTCATGCAAATAATGTAAAACGGGTGATTCGTGCTCTGGAATATTATCATGAGACAGGAACAAAGATTTCCGAACATAATGAAGCAGAACGGGAGAAGGATTCCCCGTATCGGTTTGCGTATTTTGTTCTGAATGATGTGCGTAGCCGTTTGTATGAGCGGATTGATCGTCGTGTGGATTTGATGGTGGAGCAGGGGCTTGTAGATGAGGTGACTGCTTTAAAGACCAGAGGATGCACAAGGGAAATGGTTTCAATGCAGGGACTTGGATATAAGGAAATTCTGGATTATCTGGATGGAAAGAATTCACTTGAAGAAGCGGTAACGATCCTGAAAAGGGATACCCGTCATTTTGCAAAACGTCAGTTGACCTGGTTCCGCAGAGAGCGGGATGTGAACTGGATCCAGAAAGAGGAATTCGGATACGATGAAGAGAAGATTTTGCAGGCAATGCTTGTGATACTGAAAGAAAAGGAGATTATAGACTAATGGATATCAGTCAGAAAATACAGAAATTATATGAACAGACCGGAATTTCACCGGAAGTTCATGACTTTGGAGAAAAAATTGAAAAATCACTGAAAGAACGTTTTGATAAGATCGATAAGATGGCAGAGTTGAACCAGCTGAAGGTCATTCATGCCATGCAGGAAGCAAGGGTGAATGCAGAATGCTTTAACTATGCATCTGGCTATGGATACAATGATTTTGGAAGAGATACGCTGGAAAAGGTGTATGCAAATGTCTTTCATACCGAAGATGCGCTGGTAAGACCACAGATTACCTGTGGAACCCATGCACTTGCTTTAACACTTTCTGCAAATTTAAGACCTGGTGATGAACTGCTTTCCATCGCAGGAAAGCCTTATGACACACTGGAAGAGGTCATTGGAATCCGCCCATCCACAGGTTCCCTTGCAGAATATGGAGTAATCTATAACCAGGTGGACCTGCTGCCGGACGGAAGCTTTGACTTTGATTCGATTGAAAAAGCGATTGGCGAGAAAACAAAGCTGATCACGATTCAGCGTTCCAAAGGATATCAGACAAGACCGAGTTTTTCTGTGGATCAAATTGGGGAAGCAATTGCATTTGTCAAGAAGATCAAACCGGAAGTCATCTGTATGGTGGATAACTGCTATGGTGAATTCGTAGAAGAAAAGGAGCCAAGTGATGTGGGTGCGGATCTGGTTGTCGGTTCCCTGATCAAGAATCCGGGCGGCGGACTTGCCCCGATCGGTGGCTATGTGGCTGGAAGAAAGGATCTGATCGAGCAGTGTGCTTACCGCCTTACTTCTCCTGGACTTGGAAAAGAAGTGGGTGCTTCACTTGGTGTGATGCAGTCGTTTTATCAGGGACTTTTCCTTGCACCGACTGTTGTTGCAGGTGCATTAAAAGGTGCTATTTTTGCGGCGAATGTATATGAAAAGCTTGGTTATGCAGTTGTACCGGACGGAAAAGAGGAACGCCACGATATCATTCAGGCGGTAACACTTGGAAGTGCGGAAGGTGTAATTGCATTCTGTCAGGGAATCCAGGCGGCAGCACCGGTTGACAGTTATGTAACACCGGAACCGTGGGCAATGCCGGGATATGACAGTGATGTGATTATGGCGGCAGGGGCATTTGTACAGGGATCGTCCATCGAACTGAGTGCAGATGGACCGATCAAAGAACCGTATGCAGTATATTTTCAGGGAGGTCTCACCTGGGCGCATGCAAAACTTGGTATTTTAATGTCTCTTCAGAAGTTATATGAAAAAGGAATTGTAAAGGAATTATAGAATGAAAAAAAGAGTCATCATCATCGGCGGCGGAGCAGCTGGCAGTATGGCTGCACTTACGGCGGCGCAGAACGGCGCAGATGTACTGCTTCTGGAACAGAATGAAATAATTGGCAGAAAAATACTGTCGACGGGTAATGGCAGATGTAACTTTACCAATCGTTTTCAGGATTCATCCTGCTATCGAAGTGACAATAGCGGATTTGCATGGAAATCAATCGGAAAATTTTCTGAGCCTGAGACAACGTCTTTTTTTAAAAATCTTGGAATTTATCCGAAGGATAAAAATGGCTATCTGTATCCCTGGTCCGAGCAAGCCTCGGCAGTGAGGGAAGCGCTGGAGTCTGCGCTGAAACTGGCAAAGATCCGGATTCATACCGGAGTTCGCGTATTTGGGATCATACCAAAGAAAAATGGTTTTCAGATCAGTTTTTCAAAAGATGGGAAAAAAGGAATGATTTCCGGTGAGGCTGTGATCCTTGCGGCCGGATCAAAGGCAGCTGCAAAGCTAGGGAGTGACGGAAGTGGATATGACCTGGCAAAAATGCTGGGACATAAGCTGGTTCCGGTTGTCCCGGCTCTGGTACAGCTCCGGTGCAGGGAAAAGCTGTACCGGCAAGTCGCAGGCGTTCGTACTCATGGAAAAGTAACGGTTTTTATCGATGGGACAGAAACGGCTTCTGATATCGGCGAGCTGCAGCTTACGGATTATGGTATTTCCGGGATTCCGGTCTTTCAGATCAGCCGTTATGCAGCGAGAGGTCTGTATGAAAAGAAAGAAGTTTTTGCAGAACTGGATTTTATGCCGGATTTTGGAGATGTAGAATTTTTGCAGATGTTAAAGGAACGGAAGATAAGGCTGGATGGTCTTGTGATGGAACAGTATTTTAATGGGTTATTCCACAAAAAGCTTGCCGGTGCGTTGCTTAAGAGAATTGGAATTTCAGGAACAATGCCGGTGCATGACCTTAGTGAAGAGAATCTGGAAAGACTTTGCCGGATCTGTAAGCATTTCCGTACTTATATTGATAAGACAAATCCGTTTGAACAGGCGCAGATCTGTGCGGGTGGTGTAGATACAAGCGAAATTGATCCGGACACGATGGAGTCGAAGCTTGTAAAAGGACTTTATTTTGCAGGAGAAATTCTGGATGTAGATGGAATCTGCGGAGGTTACAATCTGCAGTGGGCATGGACCAGTGGTTATCTGGCAGGGAAAGGAGCGGCAAATGCTTAGAATCAGTCAGCTGAAGCTTCCGGTTACGCATACGGAAGAGGATTTGAAGAAAAAGATTGTGCACACACTGATGTGCAGGACAGAAGCGGTACAGAGCTATGAGATTATCAAGCAGTCTCTGGATGCCAGAAAGAAGCCGGATCTGTTCTATGTCTATACTGTGGATGTAAAAGCGGACAATGAAAAACAGCTTTTGAAGATGCTTACCCGAAAAAAGCGTGCAGGCAATGTGCAATTCCATGAAGCAATGCCATATGTTTTTCCGGCAGGAGGCAACGAAAAATTGAAGTCACGTCCGGTAGTTGTCGGATGCGGCCCTGCCGGACTTTTCTGTGCGTATTTTCTTGCAGAATATGGGTATCAGCCGGTTCTTCTGGAACAGGGGGCACCGGTAGAAGAGCGACAGAAAGATGTTGAGGAGTTCTGGAAGACGGGGGTGCTGAAACCGGATTCCAATGTGCAGTTTGGAGAAGGCGGAGCAGGGACGTTTTCAGACGGAAAACTAAATACACTGATCAAGGATCCGGTGGGGCGCAATCGTAAGGTGCTGGAAATTTTCGTGGAAAACGGAGCACCAAAAGACATTCTTTATGTGAATAAACCACACATTGGAACGGATATTCTACGGACTGTGATCAGAAATATGCGTGAGAAAATCCTTGTGTGGGGTGGTGAAATCCATTTTCATACACAGATGACAGAGGTCCTTTTTACGGAAAATACAAGGCGGATCAGAGGAATCGTATATGAAGATCTTCTGAAAAAAGAAAAAGAAGAAATACAGACGGAGACGCTGGTTCTGGCACCGGGACACAGTGCGCGGGAGACCTTTGCGATGCTCTTCGAGAAAAAGGTTCCGATGGAGGCAAAATCCTTTGCGGTTGGTGTACGTGCAGAACACCCGCAGGAGCTGATCAATCATTCCCAGTATGGGGATGCAAAGGCATCTCTTCCGGCAGCAGCCTATAAGCTGACTGCAAAACTGCCGGATGGAAGAGGTGTATATTCGTTCTGTATGTGTCCGGGAGGCTATGTGGTTAATGCGTCTTCGGAGGAGGGATATCTTGCGGTCAACGGAATGAGCTATCATGCCCGCGACAGCCACAATGCCAACAGCGCAATCGTTGTGACGGTTACACCGGAAGATTTTGAAAGCGACCATCCGCTTGCCGGAATTGCATTCCAGAGAAAACTGGAAAAGGCAGCTTACAAAGCAGGAAAAGGGAAAATTCCGGTACAGAGATACGGGGATTTTTACCGGAGTGTGACCGGAAAAGAAAAGGAAAAGACCGAAGCAGAAGTCTGGTATCAGGGACATGAGCCATGTATGAAGGGTGCGTATGAAGAGACAGACCTGGCGGGGATTTTTCCGGCAAAGATCAGTAGCGCGCTGGTGGATGGGATGGAAGATTTTAACAAGAAAATTCGAGGTTTTTCGCATCCTCTTTCCATTCTTTCCGGAGTGGAGAGCAGAACCTCTTCGCCGGTACGGATCGTAAGAGATAATCATTCGCTGGAAAGCGTGATTGGAGGACTTTATCCTTGCGGAGAGGGCGCAGGATATGCCGGCGGGATTACGTCGGCGGCAGCAGACGGTATTAAAATCGCAGAGAAAATTCGACAAAAATATGCACCGTTTTTATAGAAAACAGCTGTGTTAAGAAAAAAATAATATTTAAAAAGTCTATACACGTTTTTTAAAATATGCTAAAATGATACCAGTTTGTGATTCAAAAGAGGAGGAGTACAGATGAGAGGAGCCGGAAGTAAGAATGTCTGGGCGTTATTTCTGCTGATTTTGGCAGGAATTGTTCTGGGTGGCTTTATCGGTGTGCTTGCAGAAGGGGTTCCAGCACTTAGCTGGCTTTCTTATGGACAGACTTTCGGGGTAGAGACACCGATTGTTTTGAACCTCGGACTTGTCGTTATTACGTTTGGTCTTACGATTAAGATCACGATCGCAAGCATTATTGGAGTGATTATCTCCATATTCATTTATCGTTTCTTATAGGATGTATAAAGCATCCCATATACAAGGGTGGAGAGTCTGGTGTGAATCAACAAATCCTGCAAAAGGATGAATCAAAAAAATACCATTCGAGAAATGTTATCAGAAGAGCGGCCATATGAAAAATGTGAACGCTTTGGGGCGGGCAGTTTAACAGATATTGAATTGCTCGCTGTTTTGTTAAGGACTGGAACAAAGGGAGAGAGTGCACTGGATCTTGCCAGGAAGCTTTTTTATCCCGGAGAAGGTACACAGCCACAAGCCAAAGCCCATCTTCAAAGCTGGACAAAAGAAGAACTGCTGAAAATCAGTGGAATCGGAAGAGTAAAGGCTATTCAGATCTTATGCCTTTGTGAACTTTCCAAGAGAATGTCCCAGCTTTCAGCCAGAGAAGATCTGGATTTTTCAAGACCGGATACAATTGCAGCATATTATATGGAAGATATGCGCTATTACAGGCAGGAGCATTTGAAATTGCTGATGCTGAATACGCGTTCCAGACTGATCGGAGAAAGCGAAATTTCGAGAGGGACAGTAAATATGTCCGTAATTTCCCCGAGAGAGCTTTTTATAGAGGCATTGCAAAAGAACGCAGTCTATATTATATTGTTGCACAATCATCCAAGTGGTGATCCGATGCCGAGCAGGGAAGATATTCTTGTGACACAGCGAATCCGAGAGGGCGGAAGCCTTCTTGGAATTGAACTTCTGGATCATATCATTATTGGTGATAACTGCTATGTATCACTCGCAGAGCAGAAGCTGCTTAAGGAAAAGTAGTATGGAAAGGAACTTTAGATTATGGCGCGAAATATTTACGGTCTTGATCTCGGGACTTATGAGATCAAGGTGTATGATAAAAAGCAGGACAATACGTGGAAAGAGAAGAATGTAATTGCTATTGTGGACGGAAAAGAGATCTTGGCTGTCGGCGATGAAGCATATGCGATGTTCGAGAGAACACCGGGAAATATTGAAGTGGTGTTTCCGATGAAAGAAGGTGTAATCAGCAGATTTACGGATATGCAGTATCTTCTTCAGAATCTGCTGAAGAAAGAGCGCCGTTTTACAAGAGGATCAGAATATCTGATCGCAGTACCTACGGATGTCACAGAAGTTGAAAAACGGGCGTTTTTTGATCTGGTTGTTCATTCAACGGCGAAGGCAAAAGAAGTGAGTATTGTAGAACGCGGTGTTGCGCAGTGTATCGGAATGGGAATTGATGTCCGGAAGACAAAAGGGATGCTGATCGTTGATTTTGGTGCGGCTACAACCGAATTATCTGTAGTAGGTTCAGGTGGCATGGTACTTAATAAAATGCTTAAGATTGGTGGTATGACATTTGATGTGGCAGTTCAGAATATGGTCCGCCGGAATTATGATTTTCTGATCGGAAGACAGACAGCCGAGGCTCTCAGAAAACGTTTTGGAGTGCTTGGCGGAAACGGAAAAGCTTCCATGGTGGTTGCCGGACGTAATCTGGTTGTTGGTGTACCAAGATACCAGGAAATCCCAAGCAGTGCGGTACGGGCTGCGATGAAAGAATCTCTGGAAACCTGTACTTCGCAGATTGGTCAGTTGATTGAACGGACCCCACCGGAGGTAGCCCGTTCAATCAGAAAGAATGGAATCTGTCTGACGGGTGGTGTTTCCAGGCTACCGGGGCTTGACCGGTACATAGAAGCTGTGACTGGATATCCGGTGCATGTGGCTGCTAAGCCAGATCTGTGTGCAGTAGAAGGGCTGCGACGGATGATCAATTCAAAAGAACTTAAAAAACTTTCGTACTCAATGTTGGATGAAAATTATAGGTGGATAAGATAGATGAAAAGAAAGAATCAATTTTCAACATCAAATAAATACTGGTTGCTGATCCTTGCTATCATATGTATTGTATTGATGGGACTTTCCGGATTTGCAGAGTCCGGGAAAGGACCGCTTTCCTGGGCAGCAGGTTACACGATCGTGCCGATGCAGAAAGGAATCAACCGTGTCGGGATGTGGATCGGCGATGTTTCAGAGAATTTTGCAACACTTCAGGAAATAAAAAAAGAAAACAAAGAACTGAAATCCCGCCTGGAAGAGATGACGACTGAGAATAACCGATTGCAGCAGAATTCAGCAACGCTGGAAAGATATAAAGAACTATATAAGATGGATCAGAATACAGCGGATTATCCGAAAGTTGCTGCGAATGTAATCGCCAGCGAGAATAGCAACTGGTTTTCGAAATTTACGATTGATAAGGGAAGCAATGATGGGATCAGGGAAGATATGAATGTCCTATCTGGAACCGGACTGGTTGGGATCGTCACAGAAGTCGGACCGAACTGGGCAACAGTAAGTTCGATTATCGATGATAAAAATGTAAGTGCCATGATCCTGACAACCTTTGACAAATGTATTGTAAGCGGAGATCTGCAGACGGTGCAGGACGGACTTTTAAAATTTGAACAGCTTGCCAATAATGAAAATGAAGTGGCGGTCGGAGAACAGGTTGTAACATCGAATATCAGCAGCAAATATCTGCAGGGACTTCTGGTTGGATATATTTCAGAGGTAAATGTAGATTCCAATAACCTGACAAGATCCGGATATATCATTCCTGCTACGGATTTTAAGGAATTACAGGAAGTTCTTGTTATTACAACAACAAAGCAGGATCTGATCGATGGAAAAGGTGAAAGTGGAAGCGATAATGGAGGCGAATAGACATGAAAAAGATTAAAAGGATCCTGATCTGTGCTGTGTTGATCACTGTCTGTTTCCTTCTGGAGACAACGGTGTTTCAAAAGCTGGCGTTTGCCTCGATTATTCCGAATCTCCTGATTATCGTGACGTCCTCATTTGGATTTATGAGGGGACAAAAAGAAGGGATGATCATCGGCTTTTTCTGTGGACTTTTAAAAGATATACTAGGTGGAAATCTGCTTGGATTTTATGCGCTGATCTATATGCTGATCGGATATGGCAACGGATTTTTCCAGAGAGTATTTTATGACGAAGACATCAAACTCCCGTTGGCACTTATTGCCGGCAGCGAGTTTCTATATGGTATGGTGATTTATGTCCTTTTATTCATGTTAAAAAGTGATTTCCATTTTTTGCATTATCTGAGACATGTGATCATGCCGGAACTGGTTTACACGATTCTGGTTACACTTGTTCTGTATCAGATCATTCTGCATATTAACCGAAGACTTGAAGAAGAAGAAAAAAGGAGTGCTAGCAGATTTGTTTGATTTATTGGATCGTCTGAAAAGATGGTTTATCGACTTGGTAAAATCTAGAGTGTTTGTGCTGATGCTTGTGTTTATTGTGCTTTCTACAATTTTGATACAGCGTGTGTTTGTTTTACAGATCGTAAACGGACAGGCATATCTGGATGACTATAAGCTTCAGATCCAGAAAACAAAAGAGGTACAGGGAACCAGAGGTCGTATCCTGGACCGGAACGGAGTGGTTCTGGCAGATAACAAGCTCGCATATTCCGTCACGATTGAAGACAACGGTGACTATGATACGGTTAAAGAGAAAAATAAAATCATCAATGCAACAATTGAGAAAGTGATCAGTATTGTTGAATCGAATGGAGATTCTATTGTCAATGATTTCAAAATTATTCTCAATGATAATGGAGAATATGCTTATTCCATGACAAGCGAGGTGCAGCGTCTGCGGTTCCTTGCGGATGTGTTTGGAAAAGCAACCATTGATAAGCTCAGTAACAAGCAGAAGGCATACAGTGCGGCAGATCTGATGCATTATCTCTGTACAGATGAGACCTATGGTTATGGACTGGACGAACAGAAGCTGTCCAAAGAAGAAATCCTGAAGCTGGTAACAATCCGGTATTCTATGGGACTGAATCGCTATCAGAAGTATGTGGCTACAACGATTGCAAGTGATGTCAGTGAAAGTACAACAGCTGCTATTATGGAAAACCTGGATACTCTTCAGGGAGTTAATATTGAAGAGGATTCAATCCGTTATTACCCAGACAGCAAATATTTTGCGTCTATTCTTGGTTATACGGGTGTGATTTCACAAGATGAATATGATGCGTTGGATGAAAAGGAGCAGGACTCGTATTCTCTTACGGATGTGGTTGGAAAAGCAGGGCTGGAGCAGACACTGGATAAAACACTTCAGGGTGAAAAAGGTGAAATCAAACTTTATGTTAACAGTGTGGGAAAGGTCATTGAGTCCAAGCAGGGGAAAAAGGCAAAGGCAGGAAATGATGTCTATCTTTCTATTGATGCCAATCTGCAAAAGGCAGCTTATGATCTCCTGGAAGAAAAGCTTGCCGGAATCATCCTTTCCAATCTGACTACGTCTCTGACCTATGACCGTACACAGGCAGAAGAGGGAAGTGATGTGAAGATACCGATTGGTGATGTTTACAATGCATTTATTTCCAATGAGATTCTGAATGTGGGACATTTTGAAGCTGCGGATGCCGGGGAGACTGAGAAAAGTGTGTATGCGTCATTTTCCTCCAAAAAGGAGGCAGTGCTTGCAGATGTGATGGCACAGCTGAGTGATTCAGGTGCGCCGGCATATAAAGACTGTGATGAGGATATGCAGGCATATCTCAGTTATATTATCAGTACTGTACTTACCCAGAATGCAGCAATCATTCAGAAAGATTCGATTGATACCAATGATTCTACCTATATTGCGTGGGAAAATGATGAGAGCATCAGTCTCTATACTTATCTGAATTATGCGATCTCCAAGAACTGGATCGATACATCAAAACTGACTGATTATATGAACAGTGACAGTGAGTATTCGGATCAGAATGAAGTATATCAGGGGATTCTGGCGTATATCAGTGCAAATCTTCCTAAGGATTCCGGATTTGACAAACTGATCTACAAGTATATGATACGCAATGAAGAAATCACAGGAAGCCAGATTGGTATGATGCTTTATGAGCAGGGAATTCTGAATTATGATGCAGATGTTTATAATAAGCTTGCGGATGGTACAATGACCGCCTATGATTTCATGTATTCCAAGATTGAAGATCTGGAAATCACACCGGGACAGCTTGGACTGGAACCATCTACCGGATCGGTCGTAGTAACTGACACGAAGACCGGACAGCTTCTTGCCTGTGTATCCTACCCGGGATATGATAATAACCGGCTTGCAAATACCATGGATTCAGGCTATTATACAAAGCTTTTAAATGATCAGTCAGCACCGTTATATAATAATGCGACGCAGGAGAAGACGGCACCGGGATCTACTTACAAACCACTGGTTGCTGTTGCCGGACTGACAGAAGATGTCATTGATACCAGTACGTATATCAGTTGCGGCGGACTCTATGAAAAAATTTCACCGAGTCCACGATGCTGGATTTATCCGGGGTCGCATGGAAGTCTGAATGTGACGAGTGCGATCCAGCATTCCTGTAATATGTTCTTCTATGAAGTTGGATACCGTCTGGGACTTACAAACCAGATGCTCAGTAATGCAAAGAGCAGCGAGTCGGGATATTCTTCTGACCAGGGATGTGAGACGCTTCTGAAATATGCGACTATGTTTGGACTGAACCAGACAACAGGAATCGACATTCCGGAATCGTCACCTCAGGTATCTGATCAGGACTCTGTACGTTCTGCAATCGGTCAGGGTACTAATAACTATACGACAACTCAGCTTGCAAGATATGTTACAGCAATTGCAAACAGAGGAACTGTTTATAATCTTTCCCTTCTGGATCATGTGGAAAATAAGGATGGTAAGGTAACAAAAACTTACGAACCGGATGTGCTGAACCAGATAGAGGGTGTTTCCGGAAATACATGGGATGCTGTTCAGTCGGGAATGCGGGCAGTTGTTACCAGCAACAGTACATATTCTTCGCTGGGAAATATTACAATGTCAGGTAAAACCGGTACGGCACAGCAGAGTACTACACATCCGGATCACGGTCTGTTTGTTGGCTATGCGCCAAGTGACGATCCGGAAGTCGCATTTGCGATCCGTATCAAAAATGGTTATGAATCTTTATATCCGTCAGAGATTGGAAGAGACCTGATGCGCTATTATTATGGAGAGACAAGCCGTGATGAGCTGATCACAGGGCATGCATCAGCAGCAGGTTCATCATCGACACATGGAGACTAGATTGAGGGGGATCACAGGTATGAAACAGAAAGTCATCATTAAAAGTAATAAATACGGTCTGATTGTTCATATGGATCCTGATGCAGAGTATACAGAGATTCTGAAGGAATTGAGAGAAAAATTTACCGAATCTGCCCGCTTTTTCAAAGATGCGACCATGGCGGTTACGTTTGAAGGGCGGATTCTTACAAAACCACAGGAAGAAGAGGTCATTGGTCTGATCACTGATGTCGCTCATATCCATATTGTCTGTATTTTTGATGCTAATGAAAATACAGAAAGATTATACAAAAAAGTAGTAGAAGACTCTCTTAACAGTTTAACCAGAAAAGAAGGTCAGTTCTACAAAGGTACGCTCAGACAAAGGCAGGTACTGGAGACAGAACAGAGTATTATTATACTTGGCGATGTAGAGTTTGGTGCAACCGTAGTATCCAAGGGCAATATTGTTGTGTTGGGTGCGGTAAGGGGAACGGTACATGCCGGGGCAACAGGAGATCGGAATGCGTTTATTACGGCGTTGTCGATGAGACCGCATGTAATGAAGATTGCAGATATTGTATCAACACATACATATCTTCAGGACGAAACCGTAAGACCAAGTATCGCCCGTCTTGACGGCAAGCGCATTTATATCGATCCACTGGAGAATTTAGAGTGGTAGGAGGATCTGAAAAATGGGTGAAATTATTGTAGTGACATCGGGAAAAGGCGGTGTCGGAAAAACAACAACGACAGCAAATATAGGTGCCGGACTTTCAAGGCTCGGGAAAAAGGTACTGGTGATCGATACGGATCTTGGTCTTCGGAATCTGGATGTTGTCATGGGACTTGAAAACCGGATCGTATATAATCTGGTCGACGTGATCGAAGGTGGCTGCCGTTTGAAGCAGGCGATGATCAGTGATAAGCGTCATGAAAATCTGTATCTGCTGCCATCGGCACAGACAAAGGATAAGTCAGCGATCACACCGGAGCAGATGATCAAGCTTACAAATGAGCTTCGAGATGAATTTGATTACGTTTTACTGGATTGTCCGGCAGGGATTGAGCAGGGATTCCAGAATGCGATTGCCGGAGCTGACAGAGCATTTGTTGTGACAACGCCAGAAGTATCCTCCATTCGTGATGCTGACCGCATCATTGGGCTGCTGGAGCAGAATCACATGAAAAAACTGAATCTTATTATTAACCGTATCAGGATGGATATGGTGAAAAGAGGAGAGATGATGTCAGTAGAAGATGTGACAGAGATTCTTCCTATCGATCTGATCGGAGCAATTCCGGATGATGAACAGGTCGTGATCGGAACGAACCAGGGAGAGGCGGTTGTAGATATGGATTCGCTGGCAGGAAAAGCATATACCAATATCTGCCGGCGTATAACCGGTGAAGAAGTGCCATTTCTCGATCTGGATAAACAGGAAAGTTTGTTTTACAAACTTTCCCATATGTTTAAAAGAAATTAGGAGGATGTATCATGCATGTATTTGAAAGAGGTATGCACCATTCATCTGTCCGCATTGCAAAAGAACGTTTGAAAAGCCTTCTTGTTTCGGACCGGGTGCAGTGTCAGCCAGATACTTATGAACTTTTGTGCGGAGAATTATACCACACAATCGGAAAATACATGAAGATAACCGAAGATAATTTTAAAGTGGAAATAACACGTTCACAGATTAGAATCAACTTGACAGGAGAAAAATCGTGAGATTACCAAAAAAGACAAAACCTTATCATTTAAAAGATGTGAAATTCGGTCTGGTCATTTCTGTTATTGCTATATCGATTATTGGAGTTATGGTAATCGGAAGTGCAAAGCAGGCAGTACAGGGAAGACAGATCATAGGACTTGTCGCCGGAGTGATCCTGATGATCATTCTTTCGATGATAGACTATGTATGGCTTCTGAACTTTTACTGGATTTTATACGGGATCAATATCATTGCACTGGTATGTGTAAAGCTGTTTGGAACCAATGTAAATGGTGCACAGCGGTGGATCGATATCGGAGTGACGAATTTTCAGCCATCAGAGCTCAGCAAAATACTGGTTGTCGTATTCTTTGCAAAATTTCTGATGAATCATGAGGATGATCTGAACAGTGCTGCAACCATCCTGAAAGCAGTAGGACTGATTGCACCAACACTGATCCTGATCGTTCTTCAGCCAGACCTTTCAACAACCTTATCCATAGCGCTTGTTTTTTGTGCTATGATGTATCTGGCGGGACTGAGTTATCGATTTATCGGAACCCTGATTGCGATTCTGGTTCCGGTTACGATTATTTTTATCAGTATTGTTGTACAGCCAAATCAGCCATTTCTGCACGATTATCAGCAAAAGCGTATTCTGGCATGGCTGGAACCGCAGAAATATGCAAGTGATGAAGCTTACCAGCAGAATAATGCAATTATGGCGATTGGTTCCGGACAGCTTACCGGTAAAGGACTGAATAATAATACAACCACATCCGTGAAGAACGGAAATTTTATTTCTGAGCCACAGACAGACTTTATTTTTGCAATTGTAGGTGAAGAATTAGGTTTTGTGGGTTGCTGTATCGTGATTGGTCTGTTATTATTGATTGTAGTACAATGCATATTGATAGGACTCAGGGCACAAGATCTGGCGGGGCGGATTATTTGCTGCGGTGTAGCCGCGCAGATAGGATTTCAGTCGTTTATCAATATCGGCGTGGCAACAGGGATCTTACCAAATACAGGAATTCCCCTTCCGTTTGTTAGTTACGGACTGACTTCGCTTATCAGCTTATATATGGGAATTGGCATTGTATTAAATATAGGGCTTCAGCCTAAAAAATATCAGTAAAAGGAGCTGAGAAAATGAATATCGGACTTATTGCGCATGACTCTAAGAAAACACTGATGCAGAATTTCTGTATTGCATATCGTGGGATTTTGAGCAAGCATGAGTTGTATGCGACCGGTACAACCGGCCGGCTGATCGAAGAAGTTACTAATCTTTCTATTCACAAATATCTTGCGGGACCGCTGGGCGGCAAACAACAGCTCGGTGCGCAGATTGCACAGAATGGAATTGATGCTCTGATCTTTCTTCGGGATCCACAGAATCCAAAGCCACATGAACCGGATGTAAATGATGTCATTCGTCTTTGTGACATGCACAACATCCCGATGGCTACCAATCTTGCAACGGCAGAAATCATTATACTCGCATTAGACAGAGGAGACTTGGATTGGCGTGAGATGTATAAGTAGAGCAAAAAGTGCCGCACTGGTATGTGTGGCATCGATAAGTCTGTTTACAGGTGGTTGCATCGGAGGAAAAGGAGCAACACCTGTGACAGCATATGAACTTAAAAATTATAATCAGGATTTATACCAGGGAAAGCTTTATGCAGAGGAGCTGTGTGTAGCACAAAATGATGTGGCGTTAGAGGGTTATACAGAAGATACTGAATTGCACAGTGCTGCATTATTTGATCTTACAGGAGAACGTGTATTGTATTCTTATAAAGCGCATGAACGACTGTATCCTGCCAGCACAACCAAGATCATGACGGCACTTCTCGCTATTGAGAATACAAATTTGGATGACCAGGTGACGATCAGTGGAAACGCAGATGCATCCAGTTTTCCGGCGGATGCACAGGTGTGCGGCCTTGCGAAAGGAGAAGTCTGGACACTCAGGGATCTTTTGGGAGCTCTTCTTTTGTATTCTGGAAATGATGCAGCAACTGCAATCGCGGAATATGTAGGTGGATCAGAAGAAGCGTTTGTTAATATGATGAACCGCAGAGCCCAGGAATTGATGGCGAACGGGACTCATTTTATGAATCCGCACGGACTGCATGATGACAATCATTATACAACAGCGTATGACCTTTATCTGATATTTAATGAGTGCATAAAGCATGAAGATTTTGTAAATATCATACAGAGTGAAGCATATACCGCATATTATACAGATGTGGACGGTAACAGCCAGGAGGCGTTGTTTACACCGACCAATCTCTATGCGCAGGGAGAGGTGGATGTGCCGGAGAATGTTACGATCGTAGGCGGGAAGACCGGGACAACGGATGAAGCAGGATATTGTCTGATTCTGATGGAAAAAGATTCCAGTGACAATCCATACATATCGATTGTTATGGGAGCCTCAGAAAAACCGGTTCTGTATGAGGATATGACATCATTGATCGAGGCAATCCCGTCTGGTCAGCAGTAAATGTGGTGTGTGAATCTTATCGTATACACAAAAAGGGGCATCTCTTGTCTGGGAGCCCCTTTCTTTTTTTCAAGCATGTAGAAAATACACCGAGATGGTATCAGGTACATTACCTGGGCGTATTAAGATTCGGACATGGATCCGATTCTACCAAAAAGACTGATCAGGTAGAGTCCACACAGTCCGACGATCGTGTAGACGATACGTGAGAGCCATGACATGTTTCCAAAAAGCCAGGCAATAAGATCCAGACGGAATATACCGATCAGAAGCCAGTTCACAGCACCGATGATCACAACGGTGAGTGCTGTATTATCAAACCATTTCATGTAAATATCCTCCTTATACGATTCTATACGGTTAGTATGTGTTAAAACTTTGTGATTATTCATAAATGAGAGGAAAAATATGTTATATTATAAATATTCGGATTACCTGAAAAACAAATATGGTGAAAAAGTATACAAGCTTCCGGTGAACCTTCCGGTCACATGTCCGAACCGTCTTGACGGAGATGGATGTGCATTTTGTGCCGGTGCAGGAACCGGATTTGAGGCAATGTCGGCTGCAGTTTCTGTCACAGAACAGTTGACACGGACCAGACAGATGATCACGAGAAAATACCATGCCAACAAATATATTGCATATTTTCAGAATTATACCAATACCTTTCTTCCTCCGGATAGATTTCGCAGTTATCTGATGGAGGCTACCAGGATTCCGGGTGTCGTGGAGATATCTGTTTCCACAAGACCGGATTGTGTTTCGGCTGAGTATCTTGATATTATGAGAGATATCCGCGCAATGACCGGAATTCAGATGAATGTAGAACTTGGATTACAGACAGCAAATTATCATACACTGCAGATGATCGACAGGGGACATGGTCTTGCAGAATTTATCGATGCAGTACTGCGGATTAAAAGATATACTGGTATTTCAATCTGTACCCATGTGATTCTTAATCTTCCGGGAGATACGGCAGCGGATGCAAAAGAGACTGCAAGAATCCTTACTGCGCTTGGTGTGGATATTGTGAAACTGCATTCGCTTTATATTGCCAGAAATACACGGTTGTGTGATTGGTATGAAAATGGTAAAATAACGGTATGTTCAAAGGAAGAATATTTTGAAAGAGTGATTACGTTTCTTGAACAGATTCCGGAAACCGTGGCAGTAGAACGAATGTTTTCAAGAATTCCTGAGAAAGATGCGGTGTTCTGTAACTGGGGATGCAGCTGGTGGAGGCTGAGGGACGAACTGCTGCAGAAGATGGAAGAGGAAGGCAGGTATCAGGGTAAGTGCTGTGATTATCTGAATGGTGCGGCACTGTGCCTGTTAAAATCCGAATAGATTGGGAGGCTTGATTTTTGGCTGGGAAAAAGAAGAATACGGAGGTTGTCAGCCTCCAGAAATATAAACGAAAAGGACATTTAAATATTGGTACGATTCTGTTTGGAATTATTTTTGTGTATCTTGTTTTTACCGTTCTGATCTATTTTACAAAAGACAGAGTGAGTGTATATGAGGTACGGGAAGGAAGCATTTTAAAAGACAGGAATCTTACCGGAATGGTTCTCAGAAAAGAAACGGTGGTAAATGCTGAAAAAAGCGGATATGTCAATTATTTTGTAGACGATGCACAGAAGGTTGCACTTGGAACCAATATTTACACCATTACGTCTTCCAAGCTCGAGACACAGACGGATCAGGACAGCAATGAAGAAGTTTCCCTGAATGCAGATGAATGGAACAGTATTCTGCTGAAGGCACAGGGATTTAATGAATCCTATTCACCGGAGGAGTTTAAGACGGCATCAAATCTGAAAAGTGAAGTAACAGCGATCTTACAGAACAATACGACACAGAGCAGGGTTGCACAGCTGAATTCTATTCTGCAGTCCGGAAATGTAGATGCATTTCAAAGCCCGGATGACGGAATCGTGGAGCTTTCGGTAGATGGCTATGAAAATCTGACGACAGATAATATCACGGATGAGATGTTTGATAAGGCAAATTACAGTGTCACAGAGCTTTCAGGCAACCAGAAGATTGATGCAGGGCAGCCGGTATATCGCCTGGTCACAGATGAAGAGTGGACGGTAACGGTACGCCTGACCTCTGATCTGGCACAAACCTTCCAGACAAAAATGAACGGGGAAGATTCCCTTTCTGTTGAGGTCAGATTCCTGAAGGATAATAAAGACCTGTGGGGAACTATGCGACTTACGGAAAAGAAAAATGATATTTATGCCAATATTACTTTTAAGGATTCCATGATCCGGTATGCAGATGAACGGTTCGTGAATATTGAACTGATCCTGGAAGACGAGTCCGGGCTTAAGATTCCGAAAACCTCGGTAACGGAGAAAGACTGTTATGCTGTTCCGATAGATTATATTACGAGCGGCGGGGCTTCTCAGAACGAAGGTGTCTACAGGCAGACGACCAAAAAAGGAAAGACGACAACGGAATTTATTCCGGTGACGATCATTAACGAGGATACGGAATCGGGTATTGCATATCTGGATACAGAGAATCTGAAAAAAGGAGATACTCTTTTGTTGCCGGAATCTTCCGATACGATGGATCTTTTGAAAACCGAAAGCATCAAAGGAGTTTATAATGTCAATAAAGGCTATGCTGTATTCAAGCAGGTTCAGATCCTGAGTGAGAGTGATGAATACTATATTATTGCAGAAGGAAACAGCTACAGTCTATCCAATTATGATCATATTGCCCTGAACGGAGATTCTGTTCGGGATAATCAGATAGTAAGTCAATAAGAAATGGAGTGAAAGAAATGATCACAGAAAACTTAAAAGATGTGGAAGCACGTGTATGCGCTGCATGCGAACGCTCCGGCAGAAAACGGGAGGATGTAACACTGATTGCTGTCAGCAAGACCAAACCGGTAGAAATGCTGGAAGAAGCGTATGCTTACGGTTGCCGTTATTTTGGTGAAAATAAAGTGCAGGAACTGGATGAAAAATATGACATAATGCCGAAGGATATTCACTGGCAGATGATTGGTCATCTGCAGCGCAACAAAGTAAAATATATCATCGATAAGGCAGAGCTGATCCATTCTGTTGATTCTATTCGTCTTGCGGAAACAATTGATAAAGAAGCAGCGAAAAAAGGTATTGTTGTAAATGTGCTTCTCGAAGTAAACATGGCAAAAGAAGATACAAAATTCGGTCTGATGCCAGAGGAAGTTATGGATTTTATTCATGAAATTGTCAGATTTCAACACATAAAAGTACAAGGATTGATGACAATTGCTCCGTTTGTAGAAAACCCGGAAGAAAATCGTATACATTTTGCAAACTTACGAAAATTATCTGTTGACATTGCAAAGGAAAAAGTTGATAATGTTAACATGAGTATTCTTTCAATGGGGATGACCAATGATTTTGAAGTTGCTATAGAAGAGGGAGCCACCATGGTTCGGATAGGGACAGCAATTTTTGGCGAGCGAAATTATGCTCATCAGATTTAGATACCACAGATAGGAGTGTATAAGAAAAATGGGAGTATTAGATAAGTTTTTAGACGTTATGAAATTAAACGGCGACGATGATGAGTATGATGATGATTTCTACGATGAAGATGACGATTTTGAAGATGAGTCATATGAAGAAGAGAAGCCAAAAAAGAATATTTTTGGAAAGAAAGATAAACCGGCTGCTTACGAAGAAGAAGAGGAAGATTATCAGCTTAAAAAATCAGGTCGTTCAAATAAAGTCACCCCGATGCGCCAGCCTTCTACACGCAGAAATGCTCCTGCAATGGAAGTTTGTGTAATCAAACCAAACGCAATGGATGATACACGTGAGATTACAGAGACTCTTCTCGCGGGAAGAACTGTTATTTTGAATCTGGAAGGTATGGATCTTGAGATCGCGCAGAGAATTATTGATTTCACATCAGGATCTGCTTTTGCAATTGATGGTAATCTTCAGAAGATTTCAAGTTATATTTTTCTGGTAACACCGGCAAATGTTGATATTTCCGGCGATATGCAGGATCTTCTGAATACTTCGTTCGATGTGCCGATCCAGAACCGTTACTAGAAGAAAGAAGACAGGGTATGGAAAAAGAAGAGACTTTACTTCGTAAACGTCTGATTGAGCTGTCTAACAATGCTTATCAGAGAGGAATCATTATGTATTCCGATTTCCTGAACCTGAATGAACTGAATATATTACATACTACGCCGAAGGATTCTTTCCCTGTTCCATACAGGACCTTTGGCGGGTATGATCCGTCAGAGCGTCAGATGGCAGCATTTCTACCTGATGCTTTTTATATGTATATGGATGAGGAAAGTATCCGCAGTACATATCCGATCCGCATTCTGAAGATCAGTCCGCTGCAGCCGAAATTTGCTGAGGAATTATCACACAGAGATTATCTGGGTGCACTTCTGAACCTTGGGATCACACGGGCAAAGACGGGAGATATTCTGATTCACGATAAGGAAGCTTATGTGTTTGTACATCAGGAACTGACGGAGTTTCTTGTAAAAGAACTGACCAGGGTACGTCATACAACTGTTCGTGCCGTAGAAGTAGAAAATGCAGATTTTAAATGGGAGCCAAAGTACGAAGAGATTAAGGGGACTGTTGCATCAGTACGCCTGGATTCCCTTCTTTCACTGGCTTTTTCTTCGTCCAGAAGTAAACTTACTGCATTGATTGAGGCTGGGCGTGTATACGTAAACGGAAAGCTGATTACCAGTAATGGATATCATGTAAAGGACAACGATATCATTTCCGTAAGACAGATGGGACGTTTTCAGTACGAAGGAGTTCTTTCCGAGACAAAAAAAGGACGTTATTATATTACAATCCGAAAGTATATCTAATGGCATTAGCAGTAAAGGAGAGCATATGAAGAACAGACCAGGGTTAAAACAATATATTTTTGCAGCACTTGGAGTCGTAATCCTGGTGCTTCTGGATCAGTATACAAAGCTTCTGGCAATTGCACATTTGAAGGATCAGTCTGCATTTGTGTTGTGGAATAATGTTTTTGAATTGCATTATCTTGAAAACAGAGGAGCTGCATTTGGAATTTTTCAGAACCAGCGATGGTTCTTTGTCATCATGACCGTTGTGATCCTTGTTATTGTGAGCTGGTTTTATGGCAGAACTCCGGTAGAAAAAAGATATCTGCCACTCAGAATCTGTATGATCATTCTGACAGCCGGAGCAATCGGGAATTTTATTGACCGTCTGACCAGAGGATATGTGGTTGACTTTTTTTATTTTTCACTGATTGATTTTCCGATTTTCAATGTGGCGGATATTTATGTGACTGTGACGTTTATCGTTCTGGTTCTGCTGATCTTTTTTTATTATAAGGACGAAGATTTTTCTATTTATTCGCGCAGACAGGAGCAGAAACATGCAGATTAAAGAATTTCAGAGTGAAGAAAATGCAGGGGAGAGAATCGACAAATTTCTCACAGAGAAAGTGCCGGAGCTTTCCCGTTCTTATATTCAAAAACTGATAAAAGAAAAAAATGTAAAGGTAAATTCCACAGTAATCAAATCTAACTATAAGGTTGCAAAAGGAGATCAAATTCAGATTACGATACCGGATTTGACGGAACCGGATATCCTGCCGGAAAATATACCATTGGATATTCTCTATGAGGATGATGATATCCTGGTGGTTAATAAGCCGAAAGGTATGGTAGTGCACCCGGCAGCAGGTCATTATACCGGAACCCTGGTCAATGCGATCATGTATCATTGCAAAGACCGGCTTTCAGGAATCAACGGTGTAATGCGTCCGGGAATCGTACACCGGATCGATATGGATACTACCGGTTCTCTTCTGGTATGTAAAAATGATACCGCACACCAGATCCTTGCAGAACAGTTAAAAGAGCACAGCATTAAGCGGATTTATCATGCGATTGTACACGGTAATATCAAAGAGGATTCCGGTACTGTGAATGCGCCGATCGGACGCCATCCGATTGACCGGAAGAAAATGAGTATCAATGAGAAAAATGGCAGAAATGCAGTGACACACTACCGGGTCCTGGAGCGTTTTGGCGAATATACTTATATTGCCTGTGAGCTTGAAACCGGTCGCACACATCAGATCCGTGTGCATATGGCAAGTATCCATCATCCGTTGCTTGGAGACTGTGTATATGGTCCGGCAAAATGTCCGTGGACACTACAGGGGCAGACACTTCATGCGAAAATTCTTGGAATTATCCATCCGAGAACCGGAAAATATATGGAATTTGATGCCCCACTTCCGGAATATTTTGAAAATTTATTGAAAAAACTACGCAAAATGTCATGAAAATCTATACATTTATTATGAATTGTTATATAATATGTATAGGATAATCATGGAATAATGACCTGCAAAGGAGCGTGACGTTTATGAGTAAAACACATACAATTATAACAATAGGTCGTCAGTTTGGAAGCGGAGGACGCGAGATTGGAAAACGTCTGGCAGATGAACTGGAAATTGAGTTTTATGATAAAGAATTGTTGTCACGGGCAGCAAAGGACAGTAAGATATGCAAAGAGCTTTTTGAGACACATGATGAAAAACCGACGAACAGTTTTCTCTATTCATTGGTAATGGATACATATTCTATGGGATTTGCATCCGGTTCTGTCAATGAAATGCCACTAAATCACAAGATTTTCCTTGCGCAGTTTGATGCGATCAAAAAGATTGCGGAGGAAGGACCGTGTGTACTGGTAGGAAGATGTGCGGATTATGCACTGGAAGAGCGGGATGATGTACTAAGTGTATTCATTCATGCAGATCTGGAAGACAGGATTAAAAATGTAGCAAAGCTGAATGAACTGACAGATAACAAAGCAAAAGATCTAATACATAAGACAGATAAACGCAGGGCAAGCTATTACAATTATTATACCAACAAAAAATGGGGCGATGCCGAAAGTTATGATATTTGTATAAACAGTTCCAAGTTTGGTGTTGACGGATGTGTGAAAGCTATCAAAGATTTTCTTGAATTAGAGGCAAGCTTGGAAGAGTAAGAACAGCGATTATAATGTTATAAGACGGGGGAAATAAAAATCCCCCGTTTTTTAGACCTGTAGCAAAATACTTATGTTCTGATAATTTCGGAACACAGGCATTATAGTGTCAAATAAAGAGAAGAAAGAGGAGACAAGAAAACATGAAATTTGTAATTCAGAGAGTAACACATGCCGAGGTTGCGGTAGAAGGAGAAGTGATCGGAAAGATTGGAAAAGGATTTATGGTGCTGATCGGAGTGGCACAGGATGATACCAGAGTGATTGCAGACAAAATGGTAAAGAAGTTGACAGGACTTCGCATTTTTGAAGATGAGAACGGAAAGACCAATCTTGCCCTAAAGGATGTGGATGGAGAACTTCTTCTGATTTCCCAGTTTACCTTATATGCAAACTGTAAAAAAGGATTCCGCCCAAGTTTTATTGAGGCAGGTGCACCGGATATGGCAAATGAACTGTATGAATATATTATTGAAGAATGTAAGAAAGTGATCCCGGTTGTGGAAAGAGGAAACTTTGGCGCGGATATGAAGGTATCTCTTTTAAATGACGGTCCATTTACGATCGTGCTGGATTCGGAGCAGATTTGTTAAATTATTATTTGGTTTCTAAAGATGTATCGTGTATAATAAGATACAGATGGAATACACAAGAAAGTGGGGAATGTAATAATGAGTTATGAAGCATTAAACAGCAGGATTATGGAGATGAAGGATGAAATTCTTGCTGGAATCCAACAGAACATGAGAATTGAAAGCGTGCGTGGTGAGGCACAGCCAGACGCGCCATATGGTCCGGGACCGAAGGCTGCTCTGGAAGATGCCCTTGAACTTGGCCGCAAGCTTGGCTTCAAGGTTGGGCAGGCAGACAATCGTATAGGCTGGGTAGAATATGGAGAAGGAAAAGAGATGGTAGGCGTTCTTGGTCATGTAGACGTTGTACCGGCTGGCGATACCGGTTGGACTTATCCTGCCTATGGTGCCGAGATCCACGATGGAATTCTTTGGGGAAGAGGATGTCTGGATGATAAGGGACCGATCATTGGATCAATTTACGCATTGAAGGCGATCCGTGACCTGAATCTTCCAATTGACCGTAGAATCCGTGTTATTTTTGGATCTGATGAGGAATGTGGCTCTTCATGCGCGGCGTATTACGTAGAGAACGGATATGAGATGCCGACGATCGGATTTACTCCGGATGCAGATTTTCCTGTTATTTTCTGTGAAAAAGGAACGACCGGAATCAAAGGCGGTTCTAAGGTTTATGACAAAGGTCATATCGAAGTGGAATATTTTGGTGGTGGAATTGCTGACAATGTCGTGATTCCAACTTGTAAACTGATCGTAAAAGGAGACATTAAGGTAGCAGAGACAGAAGGAATCACTGTGACGCATGAAAACGGAAAAACAATCGTTGAAGCGGTGGGAAGAAGTGCACATGGAAGTACCCCGCATCTTGGTGTAAATGCAGCAATTCTTCTTTTGAATGCAGTGAAAGAGAATGAATTTGGTGGAGAATTCCAGCAACTGATGGAATTTCTTCTGAAAGAGATCGGAACGGAGACAAATGGAGAATCACTGGGAGTACATTATGTGGATGAAGAAACTGGTGAGACAACCGTAAACCTTGGTATTGTTTATTATGATGGAGAAGAGACCTATTTTACATTAGATGTCCGTTATCCAAAAAATGCAGATCCGAAAGTTGTTGATGATACACTGATCAATCATATCAACAGTTACACATTCGATGTGCTCCGGAAAAATAACCACAAAATTCTCTATGTACCAAAAGACTCTGAACTGGTGACAAAGCTCGTTCATGTATATGAAGAAGAGACTGGCGAGCACTTGGAACCACTTGCAATCGGTGGTGGAACTTACGCAAAGAAATTCCAGAACATGGTTGCATTCGGACCGGTATTTCCAGGTGAAGCAGACGTGATCCATCAGCCAGATGAACATGTGGAAGTAGAAAAGCTTCTCCGTGCACTGCAGATTACGGCAGCAGCGATGTACGAACTTGCAAAAAAATAGTATAAAACAGTACTGACTGAATTATCTGGATATGTCATAATAGATACGAGCATCGAAGGGTGAGTTGTTCAATGGAACAAAAGCCGGATAAGATGACAGGTTGAGAATACCTGTACATCTTATCCGGCTTTTTTGATGCATTTGAAAAAATATTTATGATAGTAAGAAAAAAAGGGATATGGAGAAGAACATATATAAAAAACAGGTGATTACTTGCAAAAAGCACTTCTATCTGAGATGCTTCTGCAAGTAATCACCTGTTTTTTTAAAATTAACGGAAGAAGCGCATAACAGCAGCAACTTTCCCTAAAATCGTAACATCTTCAAGGATAAATGGTTCCATTGCATCATTCTCCGGCTGAAGACGGATCACACCTTCTTCTCGGTAAAACGTCTTTACCGTTGCACCGTCATCAATCAGAGCAACAACCATATCACCGTTCTCTGCAGTTGCCTGCTTTTCCACAATGACATAATCTCCATCCAGTATACCGGCATTTATCATACTTTCACCCTGAACTTTCAGCATAAAGAGTTCTTTATTTGATGAAATATATTCAGTAGGAACAGGATAGTAATCTTCAATATTCTCCTGTGCAAGAACCGGTTCTCCTGCAGCTACATGGCCTACGATCGGAATCTGAACCATCTCACGTCTTGTGAGATTAAATGAATCATCCAGAATCTCGATTGCACGTGGTTTGGTTGGGTCACGTCGTATGTATCCGTTCTTCTCAAGAGTCTCAAGATGAGAGTGTACAGAAGAAGTTGACTTCAGATTCACAGCATCACAGATCTCACGTACAGCCGGTGGAAAACCACGTTGCAGGATCTGGGACTTAATATATTCAAGTATCTCTTCCTGTTTCTTGCTAATATTACCTTTACTCATAAAAGACCTCCTAAATCTGTATCTATATCAATTTGAATTATTATCCGAACTATTAAAATTATCATATCATACAGAAGAAAAAATAGCAAACAAATGTTTAGAAAATACGTTCGATTTGCATATTGACAAACGTATGTTCTTGCTGTATATTGGTAACAGAACAGTTGTTCGAGAACATGCTTTCTGGTATATAGGAGAACTGAAAAGATTACAGAAGAAAAGGGAGGAATTATCATGAGATCAGAGAAAAGAAAAGATATGTATGCAGATCGATATCATGCAGGAGCAAAAGGACAGAAGCACTGTCATTATGCAAAGCACCGTAAGACGAATTCTATCAGACGGTTTGTGACAGGGATTGCGGCTCTGGTGATGGTTATGTCATTGAGTTTTGGATTTGGAAGCTTTTTCTCCAGTGCGCACGATAGCAAAGCTGAAGAACCTTCCGGAGAGAGATATTATAAAAGTGTCCAGCTTGAAAAAGGGGATTCACTCTGGAGCATTGCACAAAGATACAGACGAACAGAAGATTCCATATATGAATATATGGATGAGCTGGCAGAAGCAAATCATTTAAGTTTAAAAGACAGGAATAATCTCCAGGAAGGAGACTATCTGGTTGTTTCGTATTATGGAGATGATTCTGTTTATTAAAGACCATCTGTGCTGTCAGGTAGCAGCGAATAATCTGCCTGATAGCACATTATATACACTCTATTTTTTATAAAAGTCTAAAAGACTAAGACATTCTTAAGGTCTCTAACCAAGATCCCATCGCTCACCCCGTCTTAGTCTTTCCGGACTTTTTAATTTTATACTAAGAAATTATTTTTAATATAAAACAGCAGACAGAGATTTATTTCACAATCAGAAAGTAGTATAATCAAAAAGAGAGTGCAATAATGGATGCGAAGAAGATTAATTATAAGACAAAACTTATTTTATATTTTTAAGGCTATACTTGATTTTACTAGTGACTTTAAAGGATTATCATGATAAAATCAAATGAGTGTATTTAATTTTAGAATAAAAGAGGAGATTTTGTTATGGATAATCATAAAAAAAGGAGTACATTTTCTGGTAAATTAGGATATGTACTGTCAGCAGCAGGAGCTTCTGTAGGTCTTGGAAATATCTGGAGGTTTCCTTATCTTGCGGCAAAATATGGCGGAGGAATTTTTCTGCTTATCTATATTCTGTTAGCCCTTACTTTCGGTTATACGATGATAATTGCTGAATCAGCAATTGGCCGTATGACAAGAAAAAGTCCGGTAGGTGCGTTCAAATCTTTCGGAAAGTCAAAATGGATTTCTTTTGGGGGATGGATTAATGCGATTATTCCGGTTCTGATTGTACCATATTATTCTGTAATTGGAGGATGGGTTATCAAGTACCTTTTGGAATATGTAAAAGGGAACAGCAGTAGTCTGGCTCAAGATGGATATTTTTCAGAGTTTATTTCAAATGGATTTTCTACAGAAATCTGTTTTATCATATTCTGTCTGATTACATTGATTATTATTTATGCAGGTGTTCGGAATGGAATTGAGCGTGTTTCAAAGTTTATGATGCCGATTTTGATCGTGCTTTCGCTGATCATTTCCATTTACTCAGTAACACGACCAGGTGCAATGGAAGGCGTGAAGTATTTTCTGGTGCCAAATCCAAAGAATTTCTCATGGATGTCTGTGGTAGCTGCTATGGGACAGATGTTTTATTCCCTATCGATCGCTATGGGAATTTTGATCACATTTGGTTCTTATATGAAGAAAGATATTTCGATTGAAGATTCTACAAGAAATGTAGAAGTATTTGATACAGCGATTGCAATTATGGCAGGACTTATGATCATCCCAGCCGTATTTGCGTTTTCAGGTGGAAATCCGGATACGTTACAGGCAGGGCCGGCACTGATGTTTATTACAATACCAAAGGTGTTTGAGAATATGGGATTGGGAACAGCAATTGGAATTCTGTTCTTTCTGCTTGTTCTTTTTGCTGCGCTGACAAGCTCAATCGCATTGACAGAGAGTGCAGTATCTACATTTGAAGATGAAATCGGCTGGAGTCGTAAAAAGTCTACTGTGCTTGTTGGTGTGATCATGATAGTATTAGGAAGTTTATCTTCACTTGGATATGGACCACTTGCATTTGTGAAAATTATTGGTATGCAGTTCTTGGATTTCTTTGATTTCCTGACTAATTCGGTAATGATGCCGATCGCGGCACTGATGACAAGTCTTTTGGTAGCTAGAGTTGTTGGGGTAAAGAAGATAGAAGAAGAGATTATTCATGGAGAAAGTGCATTCCGCAGAAAGAAGATTTTTGCTGTAATGATTAAATATCTGTGTCCAATCTTTGTTCTGATTATTTTGATCAGTTCTGTGGCGAATGCATTTGGATGGATTTCTATGTAGAATAATATGTAAAAAAAGGAGTGTAAAGAAATGGAACAGATGAAAGTTGGAATTATCGGTGCTGGGCGAATTGCAGCAAATATGGCGAAAACACTGGACGGTATGGACGATGCGGCTGCATATGCCATTGCTGCAAGAAATCTTGACAGAGCGCAGAAATTTGCCAAAGAATGGGGATTTGAAAAGGCGTATGGCTCATACGAAGAACTGGTAAATGATCCGGAAGTAGAGTTGATTTATATCGCGACACCACATCCGTTTCATATAGAACAAGCCAAACTTTGTATCAATCATGGGAAACCGGTACTTTGTGAAAAACCATTTACTGTAAATGCTGTTGGAGCAAAAGAAGTATTTGCTCTCGCAAAGGAAAAAGAAGTCTTTATTACGGAGGCAATTTGGACAAGATACCTTCCATCCCGTAAAATAATCGATGATATTATTGCAAGTGGTGAAATCGGAGAAATAAAGGGGATTTCAGCAAATCTCGGATATGATATGCATACAAAAGAACGTCTGATCGATCCGAAGCTTGCCGGTGGAGCACTATTAGATGTAGGTATTTACCCACTGAATTTTGCAAGCATGGTTTTAGGCGATGATGTTGAAGAAACGCTTTCTTCCTGTGTAAAATTTGACAGTGGAGTGGATGCACAGAATTCCATTATTCTGAAATACAAAAATGGATCGATGGCTTCTATACAAAGCAGTGCACTTACCGGTACAGAACAATATGGTATGATATATGGGACCAAGGGGTATCTGATTGCGGAAAATATTAATGATATTACAGCGGTAAAAGTATATACACCGGATCGGGAATTTGTAAGGGAAATTACAATGCCAGAACAGATCACTGGGTTTGAATATGAAGTACGTGCTTCTATGAAGGCTATCCGTGAAGGAAAACTTGAATGTATGGAAATGCCGCATGAAGAAAGTATTCGCATCATGGAACAGATGGATGGACTTAGAAAAGACTGGGGGATTGAATATCCATTTGAAAAAGGAAACAGACCGTGCTAGTAATTAGAATCAGCTGTCCCTGGCAAAAAGTTGTCTTGGGACAGCAGTATTTTGAATAACCAATCTATACGACAAATACCGATTTTTCCAAAAGATATAGACAAATCTTCCGAAACCATGCTATAATCATACCTATATCGGGGAAATTTATGGAATTTAGGAGGTTCTTAGGATCATGCCATCTGATACAAAAACATACCAGGAAGAAACTTATATTGATAATACTATTCGTCTTCGTGGTGTTTTAAACACCATGCCTGACTTTGCACGTGATTATTTTCGTGCCATTGAACCAACCACATCACCAAAGACACGAATATCGTATGCATATGACATCCGTTTGTTCTTTCAGTTTTTAATTGAAGAAAATCCTGTTTATAAACATCACTCAATTAAGGACTTTCAGGTACAGGATCTGGAAGCTATTCAGCCGGTTGATATTGAGGAATATCTGGAATATCTGAAGGTCTATGATACTACAGATGTTCATACCAAAGAAACCAAACAGGTCACAAACTCTGAACGCGGCTTATTTCGCAAAATGTCTGCATTACGCAGCTTTTATAATTATTTCTTTAAAAGACAGATAATTCAGAAAAATCCGACCTTATTTGTAGATATGCCGAAGCTACATGATAAGGCGATCATACGTTTGGATACCGATGAGGTTGCAAAGCTTTTGGATTATGTGGAATCCTGTGGTTCCAAATTAACCGGTCAAGCACTCTCCTATTATAATAAGACGAAAGAACGTGATATTGCGATCATTACTCTTCTACTTGGAACAGGTATTCGAGTATCGGAGTTAGTTGGACTGGACCTGTCAGATGTGGATTTCAACAATAATGGGGTCATGGTGACACGAAAAGGTGGAAGCCAGATGGTTGTTTATTTTGGTGAAGAGGTGGAAAAAGCACTTCGCAATTATCTGGAGACATACCGTAAAGCGGTAACGCCCCTTGCTGGCTATGAAAATGCTCTGTTTTTATCAACCCAAAGACGCCGGATCGGTGTGCAGGCGGTTGAAAATATGGTTAAAAAGTATGCCAGTCAGATTACAAATAAAAGAATCACGCCACATAAGCTCAGAAGTACCTATGGTACTGCCCTTTATAAGGAAACGGGGGATATTTACCTGGTAGCGGATGTTCTGGGGCACAAAGATGTCAATACAACGAAAAAGCACTACGCTGCAATCGATGAAGACAGACGACGTAGTGCTGCAAATGTGGTAAAATTGCGGGAACCGTAAATTGTCAAAGTACGGTTAAATAATATCCTAATATGGATAATTTTTTACAAATGAAAATTGGTGAATAATAAAATGCCATCATCATTTCATCGATGTGACTGATATGATGATGGCATTTTATTATTTTTTTACTCTTAATGTCCTTAAATAGATCTTCTGTTCCGGCGTGATCCGGTAGCTTTCAATTGCTTTCTGAATCGTCTTATTATGTGTCCAGGTGTCCAGCCTTTTCTCTTCCAGATAAGGAATGATCTGGTCATACTGCTTTGCAAGAGCGGTAGCAAAATACCAGGCACGCATCATGTTTACATAATATTCGTCTGATTTAACTTCGGCTACCTTTTTGGGATATTCCGGTTTAAACTGTTCATCCAGATAATACCGCATCAGCATTCCAATTCCAAAACGGACGATATAAGGGTGATCCGATGCTATCCAGCGGCAGACTTCCTGAATAAATATGTCCAGATGATTTTTTACTGTCCGGAGTGCGATCATATCACAGGTTGCCCAGTTATCTATATACGGGAGAAAACGGTCCAGTGCGGCAATACAGGATGGGTACGCTTTAATCTGTTCAATCAGCAGTCCATGAAGGTTGTTTTCTTCATAATATTTATGTGGAAGCACTTCAAGAAATGCAGAAACATTGTCTGTTTTACCGAATTTTTTTGCGTATGCGCGCAAAGAAGGAGTCCGCACACCGATGACGGTTTCCTTATTAACTGTTGGCATCAGTTTTGCCTGAAAATCCCGATAAGCAAGATCCTGTATTGCAAAGAGATCTGCTTGTACATTTTCTATTACTTCTCTACTGTTCATTTGTCATTTTCTCCTGAAATATTGTAGATTTATAATTCAGTATAACGAAATTTGCTACAGCTTGACAGCGGTTTAAGCATTTATAAGATCGTGCCTGTCTCATAGAGCGCATTCTTCCGCTCCATACGCTTTAATTCTGGCAATACGGTAAGTAACATGGTGATGAAGCATAATCCTCCACCAATGACGTTAGAAACCGGCTCAGCGAGAAATACGCCGTCTGTTCCCATATGCAGGGCATACGGCATCAGATATGTCAGAGGTACGACGATAAATACCTTCCGAAGTAATGAGAAAAAGATTGCTTGCTTCTTCTTATTCAGGGATTTAAAGACCGTCTGGCCAATGTATTGCATATCCATGCAGATAAACGCTGCAAAATACTGCTTCAGGGCAGGAACTGCATCTTTCATCAACGTAGTATCTGAACTAAAAATTCCGATCAGGGTTTTCGGCGCGATGATGATAATACCCCACATCACAGCTGTGTATCCGAGAATCATAAGTGCCATCATGGCACCGGCTTTTCTTACACGGCATGGGCGTCTTGCACCATAATTGTAACTCAGGATTGGCGAAGTTCCTTCGTTGATTGCATAAATCGGAGTTTCTACAAGCTGTCTGACACTGGATACGATGGTCATAACAGAAATGTAGATATCTCCGCCTGTGACGGAAAGTACATTGTTGCAGACAATCGTTACCAGACTGTTTGTCAACTGCATGATAAATCCGGCAGTTCCCAGGCTTACAATGTTTTTTGCATAAGCTGTACAGCTGGCAAGTTCCTCTTTTTTGAGGAGTCTCACTTTCAGTTCTGCTTTCTTTGTAAGAAAGAAAAAGACAAATGCAGCAGAAAGTGTCTGAGAAATGACCGTTGCAATTGCGGCACCGCGCACGCCAAGCCCGAACACAAAAATAAACAACGGGTCAAGCAGCAGGTTCGTTACTGCCCCTATGGTAACTGAAAGCATGCCGATGGTTGAATATCCCTGTGCATTGATAAACGGGTTCATACCGGTTGCAATCATAGAAGGCAGAGTTCCGATCAGGTAAAGCATCAGGTACGGATATGCATAGATCAGAGCGTCTTTTGAGGCACCAAACAGTACCAGGATCGGGCGGGCAAATAAAAAGCCAATTACCATGAGTACAATGGCACAGATACAGACCATGGAAAAAGAAATATTCATAATTTTTTTCGCTTCCTGTGGCTCATTTTTGCCGCGCTCAATCGAAAATAATGGTGCACCGCCGCTTCCGAATAGATTGCTGAATGCGGTAATGATGACAATTACCGGGAAACAAAGACCGACTGCACCAAGTGCTGCAGTTCCGATGTGCGGGATACGTGCAATATAAATCCGGTCTACAATGTTATAAAGTAAACTTAAAATCTGGGCAACCAGCATCGGGAGCGATGCTCCAAGGATATTACTGGTTATCGTTCCATTTTCAAAATCGACTCGTTTCATTTGTAAATTCATTCCTTTTTATTTTTCTTGCTTTTTAATTCTAACATGATGTAATATATATGTAAATTATTGTTTTTATATGATAATTCAATAAAAATCATATGGATAATATATTTTCATTTTTAAATAATCAGGAGATGAATTACATTTTTATGGAAATCAGACAGTTGGAATATTTTCGTGCGATCGTAGATGCCGGAACGATCAGCGGTGCAGCAAGAGTTCTTCACATGACCCAGCCACCGCTGAGCTATCAGATGAAGATGCTGGAGGAAGAATTACAGGTATCACTCTTTTTGCGAGGTACAAAGAAAATTACGCTTACAGATGCCGGAAAGACGCTTTATGAGCAGGCCGGTAATCTTCTGATGCTTGCAGATCTGACCAAACAGGAGGTTGTCAAATCTGGTCAGGCAGCTACCCTGCACATAGGGATCACACCATCCACTGTATCGATGATGTCCGAATATCTGCTTTACTTTGCAAAAAAATATCCTCAAATTCATTTTGATATACATGAAGGATCTACATTTACACTGAAAGATCAGCTGGAAAATGGAATGATCGATTTGACTACACTCCGCACACCAATTGTGTTAAATGGCTGTGAAACCAAGTCTCTTTCCCGGGAGAAGCTGCTTGTGATGGCAGTTCCTGATCACCCTCTGTTGCAGGGACATACATCCATCAGTTTGCGGGAACTTTCCGAACAACCCTTAATCCTCTCCCACCGCTACCGCAAATATATGCTTGCCGCATTTGAGGGTGCCGGACTGGTCTGTGATATTTATTTTGCCTGTGAGGATGCCCGCACTGCAATGACGATGGCAGAAAAGGGACTGGGAATTGCGATTCTTCCGGAGTCTATGCTGAAGCTCACTAATAAATTAAAAGCATATGATATTACTGGAGCTGATCTTACAACTGAAATTCTTCTTGCATGGAGGAAAGGCAGGATGCCGGCGGAATTACAGGATTTTCTGACATTATTTGAGGAGAAAATATAAAGTAAAAGAGCAGAGATACCTTCGAATGACTCTGCTCTTTACTTTATTTTATCATTTGGTAAGTATTTTTTAATAGGATAAATAGAATTACCAGCTTGATTTCTGCTCATCTATAACTTCCAAAGTCTCCGGATTTACCAGATAGAAATCAACCAGTTCTGTCTCATATCTACCATCCGGATATACCTTTTCCAGAACCAATTCTTCGAAAGTATTATTATTTTCATCTGTCTTAGAACCGTTATCATACAGACAGTAATTGACATTTACTGTTGTGCCATCCTTCTCTTCTGTTGTCTCAGAGAGGATCGCGTAATTTTCTCCCTTTGCATTTGCCGTGTAAGTGAAACTCATATCCGGAAGGGGATTCTGTTGCTGGATATATTGATACACAGCACGCATTTCGTCCTGAAGCGGTGAAGCTTTCTGGGATTCCTGTGCCGGAGAATTTTCGGTAGAATCAGTGGTACTACTATCTTGTGTTTCCGAATCATTCGGGTCAGAATCCGGTACAGAGGATTCTGTTAAAGTGTCTGTATTCGGCAAAAACAAACCCGTTTTTTGCATATAAATCAGGTTATCAGTTCGGTACTGTGTAGCGATGCCGTAATCAGGCTGTACGGAAAGATAAATATAATGCTGATCTTGACCGGTTACGGTTTCCGTTCCTTCTACGCCAAAGCTCACAATTAAAAAGCTGTAACCAATCAGAGAAAGTAAGAAAAGAGTCAGTGCGGCATAAGAAACGGCAATTATTCGTCTGGCTGCTTTCCTATTAAGGAGACTTTTTTGCTTTTTATACAGACAGATCATGCCCCAGATCAGCAGGCAGGACAAGGTGACGGAAACGCAGATGACGGATATTTCAGCAAAATAATAGCGGATTGCATATCCTGCGCTTTTATTGATACCATACCATGCACCGTAGAAAAAGGTACTGTATGCCAGAACGATTGTAATCAGACAGGTACGCAGGATATGCTCTTTTCTTGTCGGAGTAAATTTTTTTAATGCAGAAATAAGTCTGTCCATTTCTTCTGCTTCAATCCAGGTGGTAAGTTCTGGTTCAGATGGATATTCGCCGTTTGTGTCAGGAATTCCTGTATAACGGGTTAAAAACTGATTTTTTGTATCAGTATCTCCCACTTCTGCTGCCAGTAAGATCTGCATAAAATACAACTGTTTTAACTGGACTGGTGTGCATTTTCCAACAGAAATCTGTGTAATTGTCTGTGTAGCATGATCGTATTTTCCAAGCTGGATTTCAAGGCTTGCAATCAGGAGCAGCATGCGGTTATTCGTAGCAAGATCGCGGACAGATTGTATATGATACATATAAAGCGCATACTCATAGTGTTCGTCCAGTGGCATTCTACTCGATATCTTTCTGCTCCATCCGGCTTCTACAAACTGGAGCCCGAAAGCAAGTTCGATAACGGCAAGAAGCTGGCAAAGGAAAGCCGTAAGTCCCCAGACATTGGTAGTGAGTTTCTGATAGGTCAGAAAAAAGATTGCAGCGGCAGCCAGGATGACGAACAACCATCTCAGCATGAACACGCGGCGGGCTTTCTTTTTTACGGTTGGATTCCATGGATATGTTTTTAATTCTGAATCTAGCACAGGCAAATCTCCCTTCCGTTGTCTAAATTATCGATTTTCAAAAATATAATCTTAGTATTTAAGCGCCTCCTTTATGACGAAATAAAAGGGGCGCTTAAATCACTTTTCATATTTACTATTTTACTTCTACCAGTTCGATCTGGAAGTTCAGTTCTTTTCCAGCCATCTCATGGTTGGCATCAAATGTGATGTTGGTTTCTGTCTTTTCGGTTACGGTTACCGGGAATGGCTGTCCATACTGGTTGGTCAGATATGCACGTGCACCGACTTCCAGATCTTCTGATCCAGGAAGCTGTGCGATTTCCAGCGTGAAAATGGCGCGTGGATCCGGCATGCCGTAAGCTTCTTCCGGCATCAGATGGATGTTGATGGTCTGTCCTACTTCCATTGTTGCAACGGCTTTATCGTAACCATGAATCATCTGTCCGGCTCCGCATACAAATTCCAATGGCTCTCCGCGGTCATAGGAAGAATCAAACTGGGTACCATCATCAAAGGTACCTCTGTAATGGGTACGGCAGGTCTTTCCGACATTCGGACCTTCAAAATCCGGCACATGTGCGCCACCACATCCGCTGCATCCACTGCAGTGTCCGCCACAGGAATGTTCTTCTTCAGCAGAAGCTTCTTCTGTTGCTGTTTCTTCATGCTGTCCACAGCAGGAATGACCTTCTTCGTGGTGATGGTCACAATTTGTACCTGCAGATTCCAGTTCTCCTGCAAGATAGGCATTCACTGCCGCATCTACTTCTCCTGCTGCACCGGATATAACTTTGATACCGGCTTCTTTCAGCGCTTCTTGTGCACCTTCTCCGATACCGCCACAGATCAGAACATTTGCACTCTGCTCAGAAAGGAATCCTGCAAGCGCACTGTGTCCGGCGCCACCAGCATGAACAATCTGCATGGAAGTGATCTTTCCGTCTTCTACCTCATACATTTTAAAAGTTTCTGTCTTTCCGAAGTGCTGGAAAATAGATCCGCCTTCGTATGTTACTGCTATTTTCATTTGTAAAATCCTCCTTGAGATACCTTTACTCAATAGTATAACATATGGATTGCGAAACGCATAGAAAAAGTATACAATAATGAAAGAAATAATGAGACAAAACGAAAGAAAAAAGGGACTGGAAAATGAGTAGTATTTATTTGAGCAACGCAATATTTATGATGATAATACTGACGATCATCTTTTTAAGGATCCGGTATTATATTACATGGAGCCCGAGTAAAAAATATACGATGATCTTTATTGGCATGGTAGAGCTTTATGTGTTAATGGATGCATTGTTTATGAAAGAACTCTTAGGTAAGTCAGGAAACCTTTTGCAGTTTAAGCTGGTTGTGTTTTCCTTTTATCTGGTTTATGTAATCATGCCATATGTGTGGCATTTGTTTATGCAGAGTTATATGGGGATTAACCGTTCAAAGAAGCAAAGATTTGCGGAAATGATTCCGTTCATTCTCCTGGTTCTGATGGTGCTTCTCTCAGTTCCGACGGGAATTGTCTGGAGATTTTCACGGAACCGGACCTATATACGCGGTACATTTTTCGGAGTGTTTGCCGTACTCAATCTGTTTTATTACGTTTATACATTTGCACAGACATTCTTCATTTTATTCATGAACAATACAAAGGGTGTCAGATATCTCATAAAATCGGCACTGTTTTCAGCAGTCCCACTGATCGGAATTCTGGCAAATACCTATATCATTCCACTTTATGGGGCGTATCCGTTCCAACCGTACTGCCTGGTAATTGGAGCACTGCTCTCCTACCTGTTCATGGTGGAGCACCAGCAAAATCAGATGGAGTTTGAACACCGGAAAAGACTGTCCAATGCATTGGAACTGGAAAAAGAATCGACACGGAAAGCGAAAGTAGCCGGTGAGGTAAAGAATGCTTTCCTTGCAAATATGTCCCATGATATCCGTACCCCGATGAATGCGATCATTGGATTTTCTGATATCATTGCAGAACATCCGGATGATGAAGAAATTGTAAAAAATGCAATTTCCAAAATTCAGGCATCTGGTGAGATCCTTCTGAAGATCATCAATGATGTGTTGGATCTGTCTAAAATCGAAAGTGGAAAGGCAGAAATTGTGGAGATGGTAACTGACCTGAAGCAAATGGAAGAAAATCTGAAAATGATGCTCGAATACAGCATCCAAAAGGGAATGATTGATTTCAAAGTTGAGGATCAAATAGAGAATCCACTGGTATGGTGTGATGCGACAAAACTGCAGCAGGTTCTGGTAAATGTACTGAATAATGCAGTTAAATTTACCCCAGCGGGAGGAACGATCACATTTAGCTGCGTCCAGAGAATGATCGCACCTGGATTTGCCGAATACAAATTCACGATAAAGGATACCGGAATCGGTATGACTGAAGAATTTCAGAAACATGCGTTTGAGGCATTTGAAAGAGAGCGAACTTCTACCGAGAGCAAGACTGAAGGAACAGGGCTTGGACTTGCGATTGTGAAGAAACTGGTAGATCTGATGCATGGTGATGTGATAATCCAAAGTAATTCCGGTCAGGGAACCAAAATACAGATTTCACTTCCCCTTCGGATTGCAACGGAAAATCAGCTTCATCAATCAGATAAAGCAAAGGAATACAAAATAGGTCTTGACGGAATGCATGTACTTTTAGTGGAAGATAATGAATTAAATGCAGAAATTGCCATGGAAGTTTTGAAAAATAAAGGAATTCTTGTGAACTGGGTTCCGGATGGATGCGCCTGTGTGGAAGAAATTCAAGATAAGGAAGCAGGCACATATCAGTTTATCCTGATGGATGTACAGATGCCACGGATGAATGGATACGAAGCGACACAGAAAATCCGTCAGCTTGCAGATGTGAAGAAGGCACAGATTCCAATCATTGCCATGACTGCAAATGCATTTGAGGAAGACCGGAAACATGCGCTGGATGCCGGGATGGATGGGTTTATTATGAAACCGTTCCGGGTGGATGAGATGATGAAGGTGATCGGGGAAGTGATGAAATAAATGAATGGAAAGAGCAGGGAAAGAACTTTGGAAAGTTCATCCTCTGCTCTTTGTGTGTTTCATCAATCTACGCGGCTATGTTGTCCGCGTTTTTTGTAATCTTTATCAATCCGCTTTTTCCAACTAGAATCAAGCGCTGCATTGCACCTAACAGCAGAAATTGCGTCATTTAACGCCTCGTAATTCAGTGCGGTACCTTCACTGTCACATTGATAGTTGGCAGCTTTGTCGGCGTGAATTCCAAAGGAGCCTGCCGTTTCGATTGCATCAATATTTGCGCCGAGGAACAGAAACTCCCATCCGTATTTTTCCTGCTGACGCTGAATCATCTGCTTTACTTTATCACTGCTGTACATATGGCTTGCATTTTCCATTCCATCAGTCATGATGATAAAAATGGTATGCTCCGGTACATCTTCCGGGCGTGCATATTTGTGGACATTTCCAATGTGATGGATAGCACCGCCGATCGCATCCAGGAGAGCCGTACAGCCGTACACAGAATAATCGTCTTCTGTCATAGAGGGAATCTTCTGCACCTCTACTCTGTCATAAAGGACTTTACTGTTATTGTTAAAAAGCACGGTAGAAATCAGCGCCTGCCCTGCCTCTCTTTTCTGCTTTTCAATCATAGAATTGAAGCCGCCTATGGTGTCCTTTTCCAGTCCGCTCATGGATCCGCTGCGATCTAAAATAAATACAACTTCTGTCAGATTTTTTCTCATACTAAATTTCCTCCTAAGTAATGGTTTATTTTGCTTGTAACTATAGGATACTGCCATTTTCAGGGGAAATGGTCGCATGAAAAGCGACACTTTTTTATGGATCAGAAAATTTCTACAGAATCATATCAGGTGAACAACGCTATGTGCCAAATTGCCAAACTATTTTCTTCTTAGCCTCCAATCAGACTTTGATCAAAGGCAAAGAGTGCTTCATTGATTTCGTAAATACTATAATTTTGCTTCAAGATAAAATATTCAACGATTACGTCAAATTTGCTGGAATGAGACAGGGCAAATCCTGCTTTCATCAGCATATCCTGAATTTCCGGAAGCGGAAGCTCAAGTGCCAGCGCAAATGCAAGAACGGTCGGTTTGGATGGCTTGTAGTACTTGTCATTTTTAATCTTGGAAAATAATTTCCGGTCAATATTGGCTTTCTTATAACACTGAGAATCGGTCATTCCACTTTCATCAATCTTCCGAAGCAGCATTTCAGAAAAGCTTTCATCCATTTGCTGCAAGGCATCTTCTAAAGTTGCAGCCTTACTTAACGGTACATTTGATGGCTCTGGTAAAGATATGCTTTCACAGAGATCCATTTCCCGGAACTGCTTCTGGCGCCTCATTGCTTCGGATGTTTTGTTAATGTGTGTTTCTACATAATGATCATCGATATAAGATGCAATATCAGAAAATAGTTTGCTGCTGATCCGATAAGCTGCTTTATCAAAAATGACGATGTATACTGTCATATCATTTTCCATAAGAAATGCGCTGATCGCGTCGATTGCAACCTTCAGCGCCTGAGCTTTCGGATAGCCGTAAATTCCGGAAGAAATCAGTGGAAATGCTATGGTTTCACAATGTTTTTCTTTTGCAAGTGCTAAGGAATTTTCATAGCAGGAAGTAAGCAGCTCCCGCTCATGAAACTGTCCGCCTCTCCATATAGGACCTACTGCGTGAATGACATAATTGCAAGGCAGATCATAGGCGTTTGTAATCTTTGCATCTCCGGTCTGACAGCCGCCCAAAGTGCGGCATTCCGCTAAAAGCTTGGGCCCTGCTGCACGGTGAATGCAGCCATCCACTCCACCGCCGCCGAGCAGGGAGGAATTTGCGGCATTGACGATGGCGTCTACGGACATTTTGGTGATATCATTTCTGACGATTTGTAATGGCATAATTAGGCATGCTCCTCTAAATAATTTTCAATCTTTCCAATCAGCGCCTGATCTGCCGGAAGCCAGTCTACGCTGTAAAGAGTCTCTTTGGTGAGCCATTTGGCAGCTTCATGCTCTTTTAGAATCAGATCGCCGGATTTTACATTACAGATAAAACAATCCATTGATAGGTGGAATTTTGGATAGTCATATTCTACGGTGTCAAGTAACTGAATGACTTCGATTTTTGTATCTAATTCCTCTTTAATTTCTCTTATGATGGCATGTTCTGGCGTTTCATCTGGTTCGATCTTTCCACCGGGGAATTCCCAGCCGTCTTTAAATTCTCCATAACCTCGCTGGGTTGCAAATATTTTATTGTCAGCAAGAATGATTGCTGCAACGACTCTGATTGTTTTCATGGTAGTTATCTCCTGTTTTGGGTAAAAATTCATATAATTTTAAATGGTTCAATTATTGACAATTTTTCTTTTCATGTTATAATGACCGTAGGTTTATAGTGCTTTTGTGTTGGTGTCTGTTTACAGTCGTCGCATAGCCTGTATCCGCGCTGCCCGAGTCTCCGTGATGGTGTCTGCTTGCAGATGCTTGAATCACGGGGTCTTTTTTTGTCTATAAAGAAGAAAATCATATATTCTAATCATTCGTTTAAGACTACTTCTATCAGAGGTATTAGATGAACTAAGAATATTGGCATTTTCTTTAAATATTGTTTCTAATATTTGTTGATATTGTTCTACATCGATTTTGTCTTCCGGCAGAAATCCCAGTAGCCTTATCGCTTTGAAGACGTTTGTTTTTTCTTGTGTCCATATTTCCATTGCAGTGCGACCTGCGATAGCAGTCCGATTTCGCTTGATGGAATCTTCTGAAACGATATCATTGTATGAATGCGGCGCTTTGCTTTCGGCCAAGCTACTTTTATAGTCTGAATTTGCAATATAATACCATACTGGAAGTTTCCATGAGTTTTGTTTTGCTAATTCTGGATAAACATATTCTAACAATTTATCGCATGAATACATAGAATCATGTAAAATAATATTGCGATACCACTGTTCTGAATTTACTGCTCTTGCTAATCCATATACACCTGTTGAAGCTAATCCGATACTTAATGCTAGCATATTTTCATCAATACGACCATCATCGAGTGCTGCAACTTGCATAGTTGGTCCAGGCTGTTGAGTTAATGCAAAAGAATATAATTCATCTTTAAAGCGTCTAAGTAACTTAACTGGAAGTGCAGCTTTTTTTGCGGATAAAGCATCATATAAAATTCCAAAGTCAGAAAGAATGATTTTAGTCATTTCAATTAATTTTCCGTTTATTACTAATGAATGAGAAGAAACTTCACAGTCATTAGTATCTTTTTGATAGTCAATGAATATAAATCTTTTCTGTAGGGAATTTACTTTTTCTGGTGGTAAACACTCTACTACATCTCCGAGAATTTCTTGTATATCGGAATCTGAAATTGAATATCCGATGAATACAATTGGGTATTCCATAAAAATAGTCATAAGTTTTGCTGCAAGGTATTTCCCTTTTTCCCGAAATGTATGATAATCATTTTTATTAATAACAATAGACAAAGGGGATCGTACAGAACCGTGAATTTTATATATTTCTGCTACTCCCTGCAATTGAGAAAAAACGAGTTCATCTTGTCCAATAAATGTTTTATAACCATCAAATAAAATTTCAAAAAAGCAATCATAATTAGTTGTAATTACGCCAGAAATATTATTTTTAGCAATATTTTGAAGCTTTTTTACTTCTTCCTGATATTCATTTTTTACTACCGATATAGAATTTATATATTCAGCAATTTCAGCTTTAAATGGAGAAACTCCTTCAGCAATAGATCTTTGAACATTTTCTGATTCAGATCTAATTCCTGGTAAATTATTAAACCACGCTTCATTAAAATCTTTTTCGATATAACTAGCAATAGTAGGTAATTTATCTGAATCTTCTAGTTCTGATACTTTACTTTCATAATAACGAAATGCGAATTGATCATTTTTTACTTTTTCAGCAAAATGGGTAAGTAAACCAACCCAATCTGGCAAACCATAATACCTTCTTGTAATACCTGATCCGGCAAATAGAAATGGGGTTGTATTAAATCTTGCAACAACTTCTTGTAATGTCATAAATAGTCCCTCCTCGTTTATCCATTTACGATATATTCATAAATATCTTCTCTCACCGGTGTATCCAGAACCCATTCGATCTCCACTGCTGTCTTATCCGTATTCGGCATAACGAATTCCTTTACCTGCCCGGTCGCATTCACGCGTCCAAGATAATAAAATTCTTTGGAAATCTTATCATCTTTATTTTTTCGCACAAAAAGCTGAACATCAATCCCCCGTTCTTTTGCATGCAAAAAATTCTGTACATCTTCTGAAGCAATGGTTCTTCCGCTTTTGGAAATAGCGATCAAACGGTTATCCCCTACAAAATGATCTTCATATTTAGTAGTATCACTGATATCATCCTGTTTATCATAATTGATAAAAATCGGAAAAGTCTTTGTTTTCTTATCGAACTTATAACCACCTATGTTGAGAGGGACTTCATTTCTTTCCCAGTTCAGCAGTCGGCAGACATCTTCATATGTGTATTTCTGATATAATACCAGGTCTGTATTCTGATAGCGATTGCAGTAGTTTGCATGGTACCGCGAAATACCAAAGTCTACTAATTCCTCTAAAATATGATAGAAATCTGGGTTTTGCAGCATTGCTTCGAAAGTCTTTGAAACGGCATAGTCATCCTCTTCTTTTTCGAGGAAAACACAGTTTGCATAAGTCTTTTGCGCAGCGTTTGTCGGGAAATGATTAGTCATCATGTTTATGATATTCTCAGCACAATTCTCATCCATGGACTGCTGATAATTTTCGGAAAGTGACTCCTGCAAAAGGCCAAGCAGACCGTGATGATATTTCAATGAACGTTTCAGCAATTCCAGTTCGTGGATTCGCTTACCACTTGCCAGTTTCTTTGAAACAAACTCGATTACTTTTTCTTCGTTAGCAGATAAACGGATTTTGTATTCTTTCTCATATTTTACGAGAAATTTATAATACGATCCTAGACTGTTATTGTCAAAAATCCTCAAAACATCCATTTCACCATATTTGTCAAAATCAGCAAGTGCCGGGATATGTCCAAGTTTATTTTTCAGATTCGTATAGTTTTCGCGGATCAGCTTAATATCGCTGAAATTTGCATTATCAATCGCCTGGAAAATTCGTTTTCTGGAAATCTCGTCAAAATGGATCGTGCTTGCACCGGGAATTACTCTGCCGCCTTCTGTTATGTAACGGCGGATATTATCCTTATTGTAACTGCGATCGCCGGACAGGGCAATTGGAATCATAAAATTATTTCGGTAATTTCCAATAAAATCCAGTACGACCACGTATTCTTTTCCTTCCGCTTTTCGAAGACCACGTCCTAACTGCTGGATAAATACAATTGGTGATTCTGTTGGACGCAACATGATAACCTGATTGATCTCCGGTGCGTCTACACCTTCAGAAAATATATCAACAGAAATGATATAGTCTAATGCATCTTTGCTGTCATCTCCCGTAAGGCGTTCAATTGCGTCTTCACGCATTGATTCTGAGTCGCTTCCGCTGAGAACAATCGTCCGCCACCCCTTTTCGTTGAATTTGACGGATAATTCTTTTGCTTCATCAATGCGACTACAGAAAATAAGTCCTTTGACACGTTCTCCACTGTATCCGAAAAACTCGGCCTGTTTCATAACATTTAAGACTCTGGTATCCGAAGTTAAATAACGGAAGTTTTCCATCTTTTCTTCTGATGATTTTCCACAGTCACTGATAATTTCCAGATCCGTAATTCCAAAATAGTGAAAAGGACAAAGTAAATCCTCTTCCATCGCATTTTGCAAACGGATTTCATAAGCAATCTGATGATTGAAAATCTCATAAATATTTCTTCCTTCCAGATTGTCATCTCGTTTGTCCGGTGTGGCAGTCATTCCAAGCCAGAGACGAGGGATAAAATAGTCCATGATGCGTTTGTAACTGGCAGCAGAACTGTGGTGAGCTTCGTCAATAATAATCAAGTCCCAGTGATCCCGCTCATAGTGTTTCAAAGTTTCTTCTTTGCTGATTGTCTGGATGGTTCCGAAAACAAAATCTGCATCATAATCCTGCTGTTTCCCAGTAACCATTCCCATAGATACTGTTCCATTAAATACCTTACGATAGGATTTCATTGCCTGCTTTGCAATTTGATTCCGATGTACCAAAAAGAGAACACGTTTAAAGCCTAATTCACGCGTTGCAAATGCAGAGGCGTATGTTTTTCCAGTACCAGTCGCCGAAATCAGTAAGGCTCTGTCCTCTCCTGCCTCATAAATTTTTCGTAGATTATTGATAAATCCAACCTGCATTGAATTTGGCTGAAGCCGATAAATCTCCAATGAAGGAACTTCTGACTGCCGTGCAATTTCTTTTTGCTTCTGAATGATTTTATTTTTTGTATAAAGCGTACTATATGCATCGATAAACTCTTCATAAGGTAAAGCCTGATCAGTGTTCCAAAGTTGATTAAATTCATCCAATATAGTATGTGTATATTCACCATCTTCTGTTGCTACGATCTTCGTATTCCATTCCCGGTTCGTTGTAAGTGCAGTAAGCGTCATATTGGAACTTCCAACAATAATCTGATAGATATTCTCTTTTTTGAAAATGTATCCCTTGGTATGGAACCCATCTTTGGAACCTTCTGACATGAACATTTTAAGTTCGATATTTTTAAAATTTGCCAACATCCTGAGTGCTTTCGGTTCACTAAATGTCAGATAATCGGTTGTAAGAATTTTACCTGGGATTCCACGCTGCTCCAGTTCTCGTAAAGTTTGGAGAAGGGGTGTGATTCCGCCCTGAGTGATAAAAGCTACACTGATGTAAAATTCATTGCATGACAAAAGCTCATCTTCGATGGATGAGATTACTTTTCGTCCTTCTTTATAATTGTTGGATACAAACTGTGGCTTATAGGCCAGGTTGGAAGTAATTGCCTGGTCAATGAAAGCAGTTTGTAGACCTTGGGTTAGTTGTTGGATTTTATCGTTAGTCATTTGAGTGTTACTCCTAGATGGAAATTGTTAAATTTATCCACAATGTTATTTTTTATTGTTCCTAATGAAATGCCAGTTTTTTTCTGAAGTTCGCTTTGTTTGATAAATGGATTTTTTTATCAACTGAATAATCTCTGACTCATCTTTTGTTCCAAAATTGCATCTTTAATCTCCAAAGTTGTACTTACTGCTTTGGTATTTGAACAATAATCGTAAGAATAATTTTCATTCAATGGTACATTGATTCGAAATACCTTCTGATTTAGAACTTTTAATAGATTACAAAAATATTCCCTAATAGTGTTTAACTTAATTTTCCGCCAAATGCATTTACAACATCTTCACTATCTCTTCCAGAAATCGATTTTCCTGTAGCTTTTTCAATTGCATTTAATAACATCTTTGCACGTTTAATAATATGTTCTTGAAAATTATCATTTCTACAAGAAACCACATCAATCCAATGAGTTGTCAAATAAGTGTCTAATATATCAGAAGAAACTTGTCCTTTATTTTCAATTTTTGTAAGATATACGCTTGGTGCAACACCTCCAATTTCTCGATTGGTAGAGTAAGTAATAGGCGTTTTGTTGATTACCGAATTCCATTTTGCTTTATCATATTTCTGTTTTTCACAGTAATCTTTTGGAAATATATGATGAATATCAATATTTTCTGCCTTATAAACAGAAAAATCCATTTCTCTTCCAGAAATAAAATCCTGGCAATGATTTTTTAATATCAATGCCATAATCCCTTTATAAGCAGCGGATAATCTGGACTGTAATGATAGCAATCTTGTAGGATTAAAATAGAAATCCTGAACAGTTTTTGGTACTTTGGTATCGTCTGAAATCCAATCCATAACACCTACAACGTCTAAAACATATCGTGTTTCATTTGCACTGCCATACATTTCACCAAATACTCCGCACCAGTACCATTGTTTTATTTTATTCTTGATAGTTGTTGTTTTAATCTGGTTATTTTTAGAAAGGATTGTACATAATACAGCAAGTGGAATAAACTGTGTTGAATATGGCAAATCTTTACTGGAAAAGATTCGTTCTTCCTGAAGAATTTTTTCAGCTTCTACAAATCCGTTTGTTAAATCATCTGCATACTTTTGATATTCGTCTAATGTAAGATTTAAAACATCTTTTTTCTTACAGCTTACAGTGCCACCTTTTTGATAAGTAGAAAGTAGAGTACATGTAGTTAAAAAATCCGTAGCAGAAATAATTGATAATAAATCTCCATTAAAGTATGCATTTTTTCGCTGCTCCCAGTCTTTTCTAAGCTCAAAATCATCCATTGCGAATACTGCAGTAATGAGTTCAAATACTGTAAGAGAAACACCACCGGTATTTACATTTTCAAACACCTGGCAAACAGCTTCTTTGGGAGTATTTTTATCCAATAAAATGACAGGAATTTTATATTGAAATACAGGCATAATAATATTGCCTTGAAAGTTCATCCATTCTTGTACAATTGTTGCATCATTATTATGATAAGCCATGTAGTTTTGCATCCAGATAAAGGTTTTTGAGTTATCAAGGATAATATTTAAAGGAAATAGTTTGTGTTCATATTCTTTATCAGGAGTAGATAAATCTAATTCAATATCTCTTCCAAAATTGGATGTAATAAGTCTGGTCTCTGGTATTGAAATGATAGCGTCTACTCTATCGGTAGCAGAGTCTAATGCTTTTTCAATATCGATATAGTAAAACCTCTTTATATCTTTACCTTTATCCGTTCTGGTATGAACGGGATTAGGATTATATAATGACGAATAAATAGATGTAAGACGCTGCTGACCATCAAGAATTAATTCGGATGGGGCAATATCTTTAGCCGGCGAACCTTCTATTACTCGATATTTAAAACGAATATTCGTATTCCCATATTCCAGAAACATTGCGGCTCCGACTGGAAAATTGTTTGTGATACTGGCTATTAGTGCACGGATTCTGTTGTCATCCCATACCCAACCACGCTGAAAATCTGGTAATTGAGTAGTACCGTTGTCGATTGATTTCATTAAATCTGTAATTTGTCGATCGTTTGTTTGCATAACTGTTCCCTCATGCTTTCTATAATAAATATATTTAGGATTACATACAATATTTTCTATATGCATCCATAATTTCATTTTGGATTTTGTCTTGGAAACTTTTTGGTCCAATAATTTCACATTGATTGATGTGAGTCATTACCCATGAATATATGACGGATGGTATTGTATTAATTTTTACTGTAATATTTTCTTTATCTTTTTTTAATATGGCTGCATTCTTCCCGAAGGTTTCAGCAATTTCCTGCCATAATCCGAAAGCACATTCTTGTAGCTTTCTGCTTTGAAAAATACTTTGTGATTCAAGGAGCTTTTTTATAATTATTTTGCTGGAAGATTCTTTTATCATATCAGAAGCAGCAACTGCATCACATAAAAGTCTTATTTCTGAAAGCTCAAATTCACGGTCGATTAGAAAATATCCTTCCCGTTTATACTGATATCCGGCGATTTCAATTCCCATACTGCATAATGCTTTTATATTTTGATAGATTGCTTATTTATTAAGTTGCAAAATCAAATTTTCTAGTTCAGATATATCAAGGTCATATTCCTTAATACTTTCACTATATAAATTTAGGACATTAGGCCACTCAATTTTTCCACTAAAGCATAAGGTCAATGCAAATAATTTCTCTTTTGAATAAATTTCTATTTTTTTGCGATAGCCAAGGACAGAATTAACTCGTTCCTCCTGACCTTTATTAAGACAAGGAGCGCATCTTAAATACAAATACAGAATATAATCTTTAAAACATCTTATATCGCAGTTACATTTTTTATAATAAATTTTCAAATTTCTTAAAAATAATCTTGAATAGATGATTTCATATGCTTTTCGTCGAAAAACATAATTATATCCATTTTTTATAGAAAGCGTTCTCAAAAATTGCATTTCTATTGTAGAATACCCACGTAACGCTTTATCAATACAGTTTGTTTTGTTTTCTGAACGTAAAAATCGAAAAAATAATTTTTTTAACTTACGTCTATAAGAATCTTGTAAATAAAAGCGATTAAAAAAAGTATAACGATTTCCACGATTAAAAAAATTTTTATCTTCTATAAACAAAACACATTCTGGAGCACAAATTTCGTCCTCTCTTTCTGAAAAGGGTCTATATTTTTCAATATTATCTATTTTTTCTTTAATTTCGTCAAATGAAGCAATTTTGAATTTTTCACTTGCTGAGTTTTTACATCCTAAATAAATAAAAATACAGCTGATTATCATTAATATTATTTTTACTGTGTTTACAAAACAATTTAAAATCCAATCGCTACTTAAAAATAGAGCGGCAGAAAAAAAGATTAAAGAATAATGTGTTATCATAATATACAAAAAATCAAGCAGTTTTTCTGGAAAGCTATTAATTATTATTTTTTTGAATTTATCATGAAGAAATTCTATATCTAAAAAAAGTGCTAACAATAATATCTCATATGATTGAAATGTAGGAACTATATTTAATACATTAGCTATGTAAGTTATTAAATACATTAATATGATTTTTTTATAATATTCATCTATATCAATAATAAAAGATATATATACCCAGAACAATAGAATAACTGAGTTACCAACAAATAATTCTTCCATTTATTACATTATGCTGTAGATAACAGCAACCCCCTTCTTTTCATTAGTTTAACATATTGACTTTAATGTAATGTAGTAATTATTGAGTTGTTTCTATATGCAAAAACGAATTTTCAATTAGCTTTTACTCAAACATTATCATTGGATTCAAACCAACTAAAATGTCATCTTTATTATATCCCGCCCATTTCCGCATAATAATTTTTCAAATCTTCTGTCAATTGTTCTTTCACTCTTGTCCAATCTTCCTCTGTCATCTGACTATACAGTGCATGATTCATAGAAATGACACTTAGATCTTTTGAGTAATACAAAAATCTCTTCCGCTCAAACTTTTCAAATGGATTCGTAAGCATATTTCTGCTAATAGCTTTTCGATCTTTCAGCGTTTTTTGATTATACGGGCAGGTGCTTCTATCTACCGGAAGTCCCCGGTCAATCCGATTCTGATAAAATCCAATATAACCGTCCAGAACTTTTTCTATGTCCGCATCTCCAATTGTATTAACAGCTTTTATAAAAGATAACATAAATGGCATTTTGTACGAAAGAGAATAATCCCGTTCCTCCAAAAAATCAAAGAAATCCTGTTTTATCGTATTGTCATTATGTTCTTTAATATTTAGCTCTTTTCGATATTTCTCTACATCATCCGGACTAAACAAGTAAATGGATCTGCTTCCGAATTTATATTCTGCACTCGGTATGATTTTTCCTTTTTTAATCCAGCTGATTACTGTTCCTGTACTGACAAAATATTCTCTGGCAATCTGTTCCTGACTCAAATAATTGCCATACTTATCTTCAAATGAATCAATGTCAACTTCTGATATACGCTCAATCCGCTCTTCCATTCCATCAATGATTACCATTTCTCCCGGCTTATAATCCATTTTAGTAATGTCACCAAACGGGACGTAATATGGATTAGCAAATATTGAATGCATATTGCATGCTTTTACCATAGCACCATATTCATCTACAACATCAATCACGATAACGTTCTTTTTTCTATCTGTTTTTCTTAAGCCTCTGCCAATCTGTTGTAAATACAACACCTTTGACAATGTCGGTCTTGCCATAACAAGAATTCCAAGTTCTGGATAATCCCATCCTTCTGAAATCATATTACATGCACATAAAAAACGAATTTCTTTCTGTTTAAATGCATTCATTACAGTATCTTGATTTTTTGTCTGACGGGTATAACTTGATGCTAAAATCCCTGCCTGATTTAATAATTTTGCCATTTCATTCGCATGAGCTACATTAACACAGAAAATAACTCCCTGCCTTTTTCCTGCTTCTCCTTCTAGAAAATATTCCTTTAAAACATTCACAATCAGTTCATTTCTAGAAGTAACTCTAATTCGCTTTTCCAGATCTGCATTCACATAATCTTTCCCATTAAAACGTACCTTTGAAAGGTCAATATTCGTCTCAATCCGGTAAACATTTGCCTTTGCTACGATTTCCTTTTTCATTGCTTCTTTTAAAGACAATGATGTGGAATAAGTCCCAAAAACAGTTTCCAGCTTCTTTTTATCCGGTCTTTGATCCGTAGCGGTAAGCCCTACCGTAAAATCTGTATCATAATATTGAATAACCCGTTTTAGAATCGGTGCAACCGCATGATGTGCCTCATCCACTACAAGATAATTATAATAATCTGACGGCATTTCCGTATAGTGTCTTGCCATATATGCATAAGTTCGTATCTCAATATGATCCACCAGTTCCGGCAGAGACTTTTTTACTCTTTCTCTCCAATCCAGCAGAATATTGATTCCCGGGACTAAGATTAATGCATGAAAGTCCGGTTTGTCATTCGCAAAAATGCGCAAATCTTCTTCCACGATTTTTGATTTGCCAGACGCTGTAGGCAACACGATCAAAAATGCTTTCACCCCAGCACTCCTACGTTTTTGGATTTCTTGCAGACTAATAGTCTGATGTTCATATAATTCAACAGCTCTGTCTATTTTGAGCCCATCATCAACAAAATTGGATGCATCTTTTCCCAGAAACTGTTTGATATCATCCTCTATTCGGTTCTCAAATGCACAATCTTCACTGGAAAATCGAAATAATTTTATTCCCCATAACATACAGGTATTTTGTTTATGCAATTGATTCCTATATTTTTCTTCACCGATAATCTGCGGATGGTGGTATGTAACACCATTTTCTTCTATTGCATATTGCCCATTTTTGGTTCTTATTAGATAATCCAGGAAATAATTTTTCCCAGCCTCATCACAAATGCCGTATTCTCTCGACAAATATTTAAGTGCATTCATTCCATATACATTAGAAAAATTTTGCTCGAATCGAAATTCCAGTGGAGATACATCTGCCTGCTCTCCACGGTCTCCAATACTAACTGTATAATCTACAGTTGCTGATATTTCTTTGTTTAGCAGATAACGATCCACTTCTTCTTGTGAATATCCTAAAAAACGATAGACTCTATTAAACTGGTGCATATAATTATTCTGCTTATCAGTAATAAGCATATATGAAAAGACAGCCTCGCCTTTGTTACAATCACAAATGTCTTCGTCTATAATAACCATATCCGTGCCGTTATCATAAAATTTCGATGTTCCGCCATTCGGATAATTCGCCTGTTCTCTCAATCCAAAATCAACATGATCTATTATAAACTTGTCTTTCGTAATAGTAGGTTCAGCCACTTTTGATCCTCCCGTCCTGGCCGTACATCACCGGTATACCAATATTCTTCAATCGCTATACCTTTTATATCTCTTATAAATTCGCAGAAACTTTCATAAGTGAAATCTGTGAAATATCTTCCATTTCTTTCCCCCTCAAACTCTCCGTATTTAAAAGAAGTATAAATGATACCATTATCAGTCAGTGCATTCAGCATCTTCATAAGCACACTTCTTAGTTCTTCTTTTGGCAAATGCAGAATGGACGAACATGCCCATATTCCATCATATCGGCTTCGATCAACCAATTCTTGAAAAAGCATCTGCTGTACTGGGATTCCTACGTAGCTTTCAGCAATTTGGCATAGTTCTGCTGATCCATCAATAGCTACAACATCAAGCCCTGCTTCAACAAAATATTTTGAATCTCTGCCTGCACCACAGCCAAAATCAAGCACACGCTTACCTTGTAATATATTGATGAATTTATCCTGCGTTTCCTTAAAATCGACAAAAGCTGTTTCTTCCGCAAAAGCTTTTGCATTTTTATTATAAAAAGCTAAAGTTTTATTATTCATATTATTTTCCCATCAAATCACTATTTAGCAAACCATATAATCAAATTCTTCGATATTTTCAATTCCCATCTCTCTTAATACTTGAACAGAGTATACAATATCTTTATCACAATGATATTTTGGTATATGAGGAACTCTCACTCTTATCTTGCATTGGGGAATTCGTGTACATAACATTTTTAGATTATGAATTACATTTTCATTGGAACATCCGGTATATAATTCATATATCCGTGGATTCATATCTTTAACGTCTATATGCCATACGTCAACAACATCAATAAGTTTTTCCACATCATATGCCAATACATTTAGAGAAGTCTGGACATCTATGTTCCATTCTGGATATTGTTGATGAAATGCCTGAATAAAGTCAGCATACAATAGCGGTTCTCCTCCGCCAAATGTGACCCCTCCATTTGACATTTCGAAATAAACTGCATCTTTTTCAATCATACTTCCCAGCTGCTCCACACTGACTTTCTTGTAAAATGGAAATACATTAATATGTTGTTTATTAATACAATATCGACAATTCAACATGCAATGATTTAGCGCAATCAATGTGCGTACCCCTTCGCCATCTGTCTGAATTCTTAATCGTTCGATTCCGCGAACTGGTGCATATATTTTTTTACCATATGCTGCGTTTGGCTTTTTCGTTTTATGCCATAAATTCATCGCTATGTTTTCACAAACTGAACAAGTGCCTCTGCATTCTGCTTCAAATCTACAAGGCTTTTCTAACAGATGCTCATGATATTGCTTTGCATATTTTTTCCTTAATTCTTTTAAGAATGAACACACTTTTTTCCCATCATTCCCATATACATATTCGTATATACTAAAACACTCTGAATTGTGTCGAATGATTTCATTCTCCTCTAACTTTATGAGTTCATATACTTCTTTTTGGTGATTATACAGATTCACTTTATGTGATTGTTGTATTTTATGTAGTTTTTGTGCTTTTAATAAGATTTTCGCTATATCTTCGCTAACCAATTCTTCATAAGCTGTGATCTGTGCAATGACGTCCTCCAATTTTTCGTTATAATCAATCATGCCATATCTATTTAAAAAGCAAATCGAATCGTATTGATCTGCATTTTTAATGATACGTAACAATCCTTTATGATCAACTTCTGTTCCTTCCCATTCACCAAGATAAATAAGATGTAAATACCATTGATATTTTTCAGCTAACTCAATAAAAACATCTAATAGGCAATCGATTCCACCCGCGCAGACAACAAGACCAACTTGCTTGTCTTCATTTACATATTTCAAAAATTCCCGTTCCATGTTTCTAACGGAGAATTTAGATGGTGAAGCCAATAAACCTTCATGTAACTCATAATCGTCTTCTTTATGATAATATATCACATTTTTTGAATTTCTTTTTTCATCACTTAAATGATAATCAAAATCGATTTTAACACATCGTAAAGATGTATTATTTAGATATGTATTCAAGCTGTTCCATCCAAAAGAACTTTTTTCGTAAAACATTATCATTTTTACATTACCTCTGTATAATCCTGAATCTTTTATTTGATTCCAAGCAATTTTAATAAGCCATCAGCCGATATACATTTTCTTCGGCTCTGACATGTATTATATCTTTTTAGCAGAAACAAAAATGTTTTTATAGTTCTGCTATCTGCTTTATATTGGATATTTGAGCACCATTAGACCTTAATCAAACATTAGCATTGGATTCAAATCAACTGGACTATTCCATTCAATTCCAAATCTGTTTTTCAGAATCTTTTTCTTTGTACACCAATATTCGTGACAAAATCCAAAATATCCGCCGTCACCAATTTCATCTCGTATCAGTCGTTCCAATTCTAATTCTATTTTAAGATATTCGTCTGAATATTCTATTGGATCTTCTTTAATCTCAAAAGGCATGTTATCGTTAGGTTGAGACCAAAAAGAATATCCATAGCGAAGCTTATATTCGATATCCTTAAGCTCTTTCCAAAATCCTAATTCTTTTTCTTCTTTTGATCCCGGTTCGTCTATATAATATGAACAAGCATCTGGAAGTTGATGATTTATAATATCTGCAAATTCATCATCCAACACATTGAGCTTTGAAGAACTAATAAAATGTTCCATTATAGCATATAGATCTTCTTTAGTAATATTTCCATCTTTGTATTCATCGATAAGAGCAAGTAAAAAAGATTTCCCCATATTCTCATCAACAACCTTATTACTTTTTGAAATTACATGCTTTATTTTTGAAAGATTAAGATTTATATTTTGAGGGATGAGTTCATAAATACATTTTATCAAAGCTATCTTTATTGATTTTTTTGCAAATACTTTTACAATGTCTCCAGGTTTTAAATTTTGTTTGCATTTATACAGATAATTTTTTGTATGATTGTCTTTACTTTCACCAAATATTACGCAACAATACATTCATTAGTTCTCCTGTTCCAAAAGAATAACGACAAGAATTTACTCTCACTCATGTTCCTCTTCCCAATAATCATAAGCCTCGTCATATCCATCATCAAATTCGTCTTCCCATTCACCGGCAAAATCATCCGGATCATCATAATCATCTACATCATATGGATCACTGTTCCATTTTGAAGAAGAATTTCCTTTACTGCCGGAATTACTATTTCCACCCGAACTCCATCCGCTTCCAGTGTTAGGAAGATATCCTCCGCTAGAGGTATGTGCATTGCTATTTTGATCCTCTGATTTCCTGTATACCAGCTCTTCATTAACAAAAACTCGTACATCATCATCGTCCCGATTTAATGTATATTGATGAAGATTATCTTTTTTTATTGTGATATTGTTAAGCCTGTTTTCATCGCCAATAAAGACAAGGACTGTTTTTCCGTTCTCTGTAACCTTATGCTGATAATAAGCTCCACCCTCATCACGATTATCTTTCATGCAGCATTCATCATTCAGTAATTTGATAAACGATTGGAAATCGCCATTTTTTGTTTCACGTTCGTAAATACTGTCAATTGAATCACTATAGTAGTCCAATACATAATATACACAATATTCATCTTGACCATAATCCCAGATGTTCCAATACTCATCAAAATAATCTCGGGTACAGGTGTCATAAGTCACTTTAAGATCTAACAGACCAACATCTTGCATGTCCTCCTGAAGATTTTCAGCGTAAGAAACCATATATTCAGAAGCTAGTTTTTCAGCTTCTTTCTGCTCCTCTTCGAGTTTCTTCTGTGCCTGTTCTTGCTCTTTTTCCAATTGCACCATTTTCATGCTTCCCCAAATGACAACAAGTATTAAAATGGCGAAAGTAATGATGCCCATAGCCCATTTTGTTGATTTCTTCATAAACAAATTTCCCTTCCTCATATCTTTCAGCTTATGCCCCTAATAACAAAAATAAATTTGCCATTCATTGCCAAATCAATTTCTTATTTCTAACCAAAATTATATCATAAAACCATTAAAGTTTTTAGCTGAAATCAATATTTTTTTCTTTGTGTACATCGAGCTTTGTATTTAGGTTGCTACAATTTAAATACTCTTAATAAAAGTAATTTTTCTTCTTTGCCAAATTCTGTTGATACAAACAATATAATTTCTTATCTTTTCCATCTCCCGTCTGCTTCTGCTGTGCCGTTTTTCTATCTGTCTTTCCTGCCTCCTTAACCACTGCATTCGCTTCGGTACTTATTACTCGCTCATCTGCTCTTCCTTCATTTCTTTCCGCTACCTGCTGTTCTCGTCTCTCCTTCACACCTTTTTCTTCCAGACTGCAAATACGGCAGTACATGATTCTGCATATCCGTCAGATCTTCCATATACTTCTGATACTCTTCATTGTCCTTTCCTTGCTGGTAGCTGATCCAGCTTTCATCCGTCAATTTCATTTCATTCTGCATCTTTAACTGATTGATGGTACCGCCGTTTCCGGTACCAATATCTATCTTACCTTGAAAATAATGCAGCATCTTATCACCCTTCTCAGCATAATATACTGTAAAAAACATCTGCGCTGTCGTTTTCGGTTCGTTGGTGTTTGGATCACGGTCAGCATACCAGGCTTTGTCCTGTTCTACTGTTTTGGAATCCAAATCAGATAACTTCTGGCATCTTGGATTCCCCAACTCACTTTTCTCACAATAATTCACATACACCTTCGGTTCCATATCTTTTGGAAGTTCCGGTTCATAGGTTTTCAGTCTTTCCATCAACACGTCTGCACGAACAGACAGATCGGATTCTTCGTCTACAATATCCTTCACGCAAGAAACATAATAATAATGAATATTACCGCTTTGTAAATCCAGCATTACTTCCTGTACCGTATTTTCTCCCCGCTCCACATTATCTCGATACTCATACGGATCAAATGCTTCTGCAATCTCATCCAGTGCCTCTGCCAGCTGTTCTGTAGTCATCTTCTCTGGATACATTGCTTCCCGAACATCCCGCATCGGTACGTACTTATAGTCCGGCAATGCTTCATGAATTTTCTCAATCCCCTCCCGTACCAGTGCAAGTTCTCCATAAAACCGAACATCATCCATCAGATTTCCAAATACAGTATTTCCTTTTACGATTGCAAATTCGGCTTCATCGTAGTAACTGTCTTCCGGATCACGATAGATAATTCCCATTGAGCATCCGAGATGTCCCATGTGTATAGATGAGCGTTCTTAAAAGCGTATAAATAGCAACAGCAAAGAATAGATTTTTAACCGGAGTTATTCTTTGCTGCTTTTTAATTCCTGCGATTATTCTTTAAATTCCACAGCATGCTTTCTTTTCCAGATCGGAAAAAGATTCCTCTGACAGACATAATTCTCCCGCTCTTTGATCCCGATCGTATGGAAAAATGTCTTCCACATCCCAGTGTATTCATCTTCGTACTCTTCTGTTTTCCGAAGTGCCTCAAACTCTCCGTCCGTCAGATAACGAAGATAATTTTCTCCGTCTTTTAGATGGACACAGACGGTCTTCCGGTTATCGTCAACGATCATCCAATATTCCGATGGCATACGGTCTGCGAAATGTCTTCCAACCAGCATGATCACATCACTTTTGGGTTCCAGATGGCTGACATACACACGCCCGTCGAGACTTTGAAACCGGGCGAATTCACGGAAATGATGGCTTTCATTTCCAACATTACGATATAATTCCATAATCCGCATCACATGTGGGTTCGTATAATATTCAAGTACATCTGCTCCTATTGCAAATCCAACCCGCAGAAAATTATAGATTGCCTGCAGTGCATCTTCTTCTGCTGAAAGGGATGCGTAATATACATACAGATATGCTCTGGAAGAAATATCTCTGCGGATAGACCGGGTGACTTTTTCTGCTTTGAAGCTGACCCCATCTACATGGATATATTCGTCCAATAATGTTGTCTGGAAAATCGGTTCTTTTTTCAACTGTATCTGATCATGACCGATTAGCAAAGCATCTGCCCATGCATCATAGATGCATGTCATGATGTCTTCTAACCGGTCCTTGCAAGTATATATCTTCATAAATTTCCTGCTTTCTCATATTGCTATAAGTATTTTCTGCCCTAATGATGTAACTATCCAATTCCGAAATCAGCAAGTGTCATCTGTGAAAATCCTTCATTTGCATGAGCCATTTTCCAGGATTCCTTCCGGTCTACGCTGACCAGCTGTCTTGTGATATAAGTCTCTTCAAGTGGTGTGTGATACATCTGCTTTCCGCCACAGGTGATGAAATAGTGCGCTCTTTTCAGCACAACTCCCATTTTCTTCAGACTTGTGAAATCCATTCTTCCATATCTTCGTGCATTTACAATACGGCTGGCTGATTTCGGTCCGACTCCGGGTACGCGGAGGAGTTCTGCATAGCTTGCCGTTTCTACTTCAACGGGAAATAATTCCAGATGGCGTAATGCCCAATCACACTTCGGATCCAGAAGTTCGTTAAAATTCGGTTTCTCTATGGTTAAAAGTTCATCTGCCTGAAATCCGTAAAATCGGAGCAGCCAGTCTGCCTGATAAAGCCTGTGTTCACGCAAAAGCGGCGGTGGAGTTCCAATCTCAGGCAGAACAGGATCTTCATTCAGCGGGATATATGCCGAATAAAAGACTCGTTTCAGATCAAATCCCTGATAAAGCTGCTGCGTGGTCTGTAATAAGGTATAATCGCTTTCACCTGTCGCTCCGATGATCATCTGGGTGCTTTGTCCTGCCGGTGCAAAGCTGCGTTTTAATCTGGACATATCATGTGGTGCAAGTTGATATGCCTGATTCCAGGTGAAGGAAGAATCCAATAGCGCAGGATTTGACTGTGCAGTAATTGGGGATACATCTGCTGCTTTTTGCAGCGCTGCCCTGCTATCCAGTTTCCTTTGGAACTGTTGTTTGGAAGTATCAGAAAAAATTCCGTTATGCAGGAACTGATTTCCACGGCTTCTTTCCATATATAATGATTTTCCGATTGCCATGCGATGTGCGGCAATGGTATTCTGCACCTTTCCCATTGGACTTAGGATTGTCTGCATAGTCTTGTTCGGTGCCAGCTTACGAAGTCCCTCAGAAGTTGGCAGTTCCAGATTCACGCTGACACGGTCTGCAAGATAACCGGCAGCCGCAAGTAATTCATCCGAAGCCCCCGGAATCGTCTTCACATGAATGTATCCGTTAAAATGATATTTGGTGCGGAGAAGAAGCAGGGTCTCGCACATCTTTTCCATCGTATAGGTTGGATTTTTCAAAATACCGGAACTTAGGAAAAGTCCTTCTATATAATTCCGTTTATAAAATTCGACTGTAAGATTACAGATCTCTTCCGGAGTAAACGTAGCTCTTTTTACATCATTGCTCGCACGGTTAATGCAGTATTTGCAATCGTAGACACAATGATTGGTCATTAAGATCTTAAGTAAAGAAATACATCTTCCGTCTGCCGCAAAGCTGTGACAAATTCCACATGAAACGGCATTACCGAGTTCTCCTTTCTGTCCCCGGCGGCTTGAGCCGCTTGATGTACATGCGACATCATACTTTGCAGCATCAGCAAGAATATGTAATTTTTCCTGTATTGTATAATGCTCATTTGTCATTTCTGTATTCATATTTCTATTATACAAACATATGTTCGTCTATGCAAGTGTTTTTTACAGTTAAAACAGAGGCAATCAAGAATTGACCTGAATATACAGACAGGGTATGTACAGCTTCATTTGCCATACATACCCTGTTTTAGTAAACATATTTTCTTTTATTTAAGAAATACTTTTGCTCCATGCTTCATGCAACTCATCAACGGATGACATCACGTAATCCGGCTGATGTTCGTATGCTTTTGCTTCTTCTTCAGTTGCCTCACCGGATAATACCAGTACCGTCTCAACACCGGCATGATATCCACATAAGATATCCGTATACAGGCGGTCTCCAACGATTAAAGTCTCTTCTTTCCGGTAATGATTCCGCTGCAATGCAAGTTCTACCATTTCAGGCTGCGGCTTACCAATAAAATACGGCATTCGCTTTACCGCATGTGCAAGCATTTCACAGATGGAGCCACAGTCTGGTACAAATCCAAATTCAATCGGACATACATAGTCTGGATTTGTTGCAAGATAATCCACATTTTTTGTACTCAGCAGCTTACATGTATCAGATAATTTTTCATATGTCAGCTGATTATCATAAGAAACTACAACGCAGGTAATTCCTTCATCCTCGCAATCGCTTGTTACGTGGATTTTATTTTTTTTGAGTTCCCGGATAAAGGACCGGGTTCCCAGCACATAGATCAGTTCTCCGGCATGATTTTTCTTCAGATAATCAATGGTTACATAGGATGCTGTCAGGAAATTGGTGTAATCGGTGTGGATTCCAAGAACCTGAAAAAATCTGATATAATCATCGATGCTCTTGGTTGCATTGTTTGTGATAAATACAAACTGCCCGCCATTTGCCTTGATGTCTTTTAGGAAAGCTGCGGATCCTTCAACGAGCTGATTCCCTTTACAGATCGTACCGTCTATATCCAGCAGAAAAAGTTTTTTATTTTCCAGCATGATCTTATACTTCCGCTTCTTTTTTGATCTGCACTGCCATGTCTGGATAATTGGTGATAATTGCAGTTACTCCTGCATCGATCAGCCATTTCATATCCGCTTTTTCATTGACTGTCCAGACACGGACATTCAGATTGCTGCCTAGATATTCTTTCAGGAAATCTGCCATTTTTACATGATATACTGCCGGATGCAGTCCGTCTACTTTTGTATTCTTCGCATACTCTGCAACATTCAGGATCACATCACTGTACAGATAAGCGGTTTCTGCTTCCGGCACAATTTTCTTCATCTGCTGGATGCTGTAATGGTTAAAGGAAGAATAAATCACCCGCTCTTCCATTCCGGCTTTTTTTACAAGATCCGCAACCTTCTGCTCGATTTCCGGATACCAGTAAATTCCTGTTTTCAGCTCAATATTGACCTGGATACCGGATGCTTTTACCGCATCCAGTACTTCTTCCAGGGTTGGGATCTTTGCTGCGGAATACTCCGGGAATTTGTTTTTCAGTACTGTAAGCTCTTTTAACTTTTTTAAGGTATAATCCTTGACCCATCCCTTTTTTTCTGTAACTCTGTCGATGGTTTCATCATGGATCACAACCGGGATTCCATCCTTTGTAAGCTGTACGTCAAGCTCGATTCCGTCAGCACCCTGTGTGATTGCCAGTGCAAATGCTTCCAACGTGTTTTCCGGTGCATATCCGCTTGCACCTCTGTGTGCAAATATTTTTGTTTTGCTCAATGTTTATTGCCTCGATTCTTTTTAATTATTTACAGTATTGTAGTCAGTGATCGCTTTGTTGATCGAATCTGACATTTTCTGTACTGCTGTGTTGACATCTTCTTTTCCATTCAGCATGCTTTCGATTTCAGACTCAACAGTTGCTCTTGCTTCCGGGAATACACTTAAAAGCGCACCGCAATATTCCGGTGAAGAATCATGGAGCTGATCGATTGCTGTCTGGAACTGAGGATACTGCGCGATATTATCTTTGAATGTCTGTTCATCGTGTGCTTTTGTGGTAACCGGGAAATATCCTGTCTGTGCATTCCAGTATGCCTGTGATTCCGGAGAGATCAGGAATTTTACGAATTCCCATGTTGCACGGAGTTTCTTTGGATCTTTATTGTTCAGTGCCCACAGAGAAGCTCCACCGATGGATACTCCGCCTTCATCACTTGAAGATACCTTCGGAAAATATGCAGTTCCCACTTCAAATTTTCCGTTTACATCCTGCAGGATCTGTTTTAATGAAGCTGTAGAACCAAGTGTGATTGCGGACTTTCCGGCTGAGAAATCTGCAAGTCCTGCATCACCGCCTTTTCCGACGATTGGAGCATAACCGTCTTTGTTGAGTTTCTGCCATGCGGTCAGGATATTCTTGGCTGCACCGTTTTTGTCAAAGTCAACTGCTGTTGCGGCCTTTTCACGCCCATTTCCGTTATTGGCATAGTCCAGACCCTGTTTTCCGATAAACTGCTCGAAGAACCATCCGTAAATACCAAGAGACATTACTTCTCCGGCACCGCCTTTGCTCATTAACTGATCGCCAATCTCATCGATTGCTTCCAGGCTGTCCGGGATTTCTGTAATACCGGCTTTGTCGAACATATCTTTATTATAATACATAATTGGGGTAGATGAGTTAAAAGGCATCGAATATAATTGATTATCAATCGTATAATATGCAGCAAGGTTCGGTTCGATCTCGGATACATCATAATTATCTGCATCGATCATTTCCTGCATTGGCACTGTCCAACCGGATTCGATCATAAAACGGGTACCGATTTCATAAACCTGTACCAGATCTGCACCCATATTTCCGATCTGTGCGCTCTTTAATTTGTTCAGAGAATCATCATATTCTCCCTGATACTGTGCTTCTACAGTAATTCCATATTCATTTTCATCATTAAATTTTTTGACAAGTGTATCGATTGCCTGTCCATTAACTCCACCCATAGAATGCCAGAAAGTAATGGTTGTTCCGTCTACATCCTTTGCATCTGCCATTTCTGCTTTTTCATTGCCTTCTGCTGCATCGGATGAGCCATCCTGGCTAATGGAAGATTTTCCACCACCGCATCCTGCAAGCATTCCGACAGCCATTGCTGCTACAAGTAATAATGAAACTGTTTTTTTCTTCATAATTTTCCTCCTGTTGTGATCTCTTCTAATTGGATGAAATTGTGTGTAATATTTACACATATATAGGATCGGGAATGAATGTTTTCCCGTTTCCAGTATAGGAATTAACCCTTTACAGCTCCTGAGAACATTCCCCGGATCAGTTGCTTCTGTCCGATAATAAAAATCGAAATCGATGGAATGATGATCATGACAACACCTGCGATCATCAGGGTAATGGACTGCGAATCCACACTGTCAAGCATACTGATACCAATCTGTACGGTTCGCATGTTGTTGGAACCGGTTACAAGAAGTGGCCACATATACATATTCCATGCATTGATAAAAGTATAAACTGCCATAGCTCCGATTGCTGACTTGGTCAGCGGGATCAGAATCTTAATAATGAATTTCAAATTACTGCATCCGTCCAGTTTTGCTGATTCATACAGGGACATCGGGAATGTCATATAGAACTGACGGAACAAAAAGATTCCCATCGCCGATGTCAGATACGGAATGATCAGTACCGCATACGTATCAAGAATCCCCCAGCTTCCGACGGTCAGATAATTGGAAATGATCGTTGCTTCGCCAGGAACCATCATGGTTGCCATAACAATTGCAAAAAGGATTCCTTTTCCCTTAAATTCCAGGAAGGAAAATGCAAATGCGGCAAGGGAACAGGAAATGATCTGTCCGATGGTAATACATCCTGCCATGATAAATGAATTTAAAATGAACCGGAGAAGCGGAACAGTTGTAAATGCCTCCTTGAAGTTCTGCAGTGTCGGATGCTTCGGAAAAAGATTCAGATCCGTTGTAAATAATTCATTGGATGGCATCAGCGCAATGCTGACCGCGTATAAAAGCGGAAGCAGTACAAGGATTGCGAAAATGATATTTGCCGCAAGGCGCAGTGCTGTCTTACTTCTTCTTTTCGCCAGTGCCTTGGCGTTCATTTTATTTTTTAATTCCAGAAGTTCACTTTTTGAATATTTTCCTTCCATCGGAATTGCCATACTATTTAACTGACTCATTAGTAATTTACTCCCTTCTTCTCAATGCGGAACATCACCAATGTTACAAGCATGATAATGACAAATAAGATAACAGACTGTGCGGATGCACTTCCAAAACGATAGTTAAAGAATGCATCTCTGTAAATCGAGTATACGATTACGTTTGTGGATTCATTCGGTCCGCCTTCTGTCAGGATCTTGATCTGTCCGAATGACTGGAATGCCTGAATGATGTTTACAACAACGGTGTAAAACATGATCGGTGACAGTCCCGGAAGTGTCAGGCTGAAAAATTGCTGAACCCCGCTTGCACCGTCGACCGATGCTCTTTCATAAATGGTTTCGTCAATATTTCCGAGTCCTGCCGAAAAATACAGAAAATTGATTCCGCTATTTAACCATGCGGTAAGGATCGCGACACAGTAAAGTGCGGTGTTTGGATCGTTTAGCCAGTTGATATCAAGTCCGAGAAGCTTATTTACAATTCCGACTGCCGGATGGAGCATGATCTGGAAAATCATGGCTGCCGAGCTTGATGCGATCGCCATCGGAAGCGCGTAAGCGGTACTGAATACGCGGATTCCAGGAAAAGCTTTGTTACAAAGAACTGCAGCAATCAATCCCAGGAGCATTCCGCCGAGTACAACGATGACAACAAAGGCCAATGTAACTTTTAAACTGTTTCTAAAGGATTCTGAACTAAGCAGATCTATATAATTCTGAAGACCTACAAAGATTTTTGCCTGTCCCATTTTGTTTGTCATAAAAAGGCTTAAGTAAACTGTCTTTACAAATGGGTAGAACAAAAATACTGCAAAGATCAGAATACTCGGCACCAGATAAAGGTACGGTGTAATTTTTAGATTCTTTTCTTTTTTCATTCTTAATATCCTTTCCTATATAGATTCAGAATATTTTCCTCTGTCTCTGTATCAAATATGTGAATCCGATTTGGATCAAAATACAGATCTACCGTTTCACCTACTTTTGTCTGGTTGGATGGCTCCAGCCTTACAGCATGCGTTCTGTGCTGTTCATCAAAATACAGGAATACTTCTGCTCCAAGCATTTCTCTGGTAACGACGGTTTCCCGTATTCCGGCACTGTTTTTTGCAAATCCGCTGGCTTTTGCTTCTTCGTATTCATAGATATCTTCCGGTCTGATTCCCAGGGTCACACGTTTTCCCAGGTATTCTTTCCGGAGAATTTCTTCATTACGCCCAGTTGGATATACTTTTTTTACTGGTCCTGTTGTTGCAAATAACAGGACTGTCTTATCAAATTCTTTTTCCACTTCGCATTCGATAAAATTCATGGTCGGTGCACCTACAAATCCTGCGACAAATTTATTTACCGGATGATCGTAAATGTTCTGCGGGGTATCTACCTGCTGGATCAGACCGTCTTTCATGACAACGATTTTTGTCCCAAGCGTCATTGCTTCTGTCTGATCGTGTGTAACATAAATGATGGTGGTATCTAACTGTTTATGTAACTTTTGCAATTCAACACGCATCTGCGCCCGAAGCTTTGCATCAAGATTGGAAAGTGGTTCATCCATAAGAAATGCTTTTGGCTGTCTTATGATTGCCGCGCCAATCGCAACACGCTGCTTTTGCCCGCCGGATAATGCCGCCGGTTTTCTGTCAAGCAGAGATTCAATCTCAAGGATTCTTGCTACTTCTCTGACTCTTTGATCAATTTCTTTTTTCGGAACCTTACGGATTTTCAGCGAGTATGCAATATTTCCATAAACGGTCATGTTTGGATATAATGCATAGTTCTGAAAAACCATCGACATATCTCTTTCCTTTGACTCCAGGTAATTGCAGAGTTCTCCATCAATCCAGAGTTCTCCATCCGTAATGTCTTCCAATCCTGCAATCAATCTAAGTGTTGTAGATTTTCCACAGCCGGAAGGTCCTACGAAAATCACAAATTCTTTATCATGAATGTCTAAGGTAAAATCTTTTACACCATAATGTGTGGAATCAAATTGCTTACAGACATTTCTTAACGCAATTTCAGCCATCTTTTTCCTCCTTCATAGCCACGAATGTGGCTTCGTTCTTGCTCTTATGTCCGTGAAATATCATAACATTTCAGTTTCTGAAAGTGCTATCATATTTCTGCTAAAGAAATGTTAAATGGACGTATATTATTATATACAAATGTAAAAAAATGAGACAGTCCGCAAACTGTCCCACTAAAATTTCGTTATAAAATTATAGGTATAAATATTATGCTCTCTTCCGTTCTTCCAGTGTTCTGGATATTTCTTCTGTCTTTTCATCTGTTAATATGTAATGTTTTCGGAACACAAGTAATCCGATCAGCAATACAAGAATCGGAATGATCGTCATACACATCCGAAGTCCCAGCCTGGAAGCCGGTGCGATTACCGTCAGTACTTCTGCCGTTTCATCCTTCTTGATCTGGAAGATCTGAATAACGATCGAAGCCGCAAGTGCAGCCACGCCAGATGCCAGCTTTACCACAAAGGTCTGCATCGAAAAGATTACCGATTCGTCACGCCGGTTATTTTTCAATTCCCCGTAATCTACCGTATTTGCAAGGAAAATCGTCACAATAACATTCAGCATACCAATTGCCGACATAATAAGGAATGCCGGAACCAGAAGCAGATAGACACCGGTACTTCCGGAGAATGCAATCACAAGAAGGATCAGATATCCTGCAAATGCCATAGAAAAGCTGACATAAAAAAGATTTATCGTATTCATAAATTTCCGGAACAGCGGAAACAAAATCATCATCGCAAGGATCTGGAATGCACCGCCAAAGGTATTAAAAAGCGTATAATTGCTCTGCCATGCTTCCGGACTGAAATCATATTTGAAAAAGTAAATGACCAGATTCGATGTAATATATAATGCGGTATTGATCATAACAATTGCCACAACCATGGTCAGTGCCTGGTCATTGCGAAACAGTGCCCGGAACATTTCTTTTACCGTTGCTGTTTCCATATTTACCGAAGATTTTTCTTTAATAGAAAGACAGGTAATCGTGATAAAAATGAAAAACAAAACCGCAATGATCAGTGCAAAATAGCGATATCCAAGCCGTTCAATTTCCGATGCACTTTCCCCGCCTGCCAGTTTGCCAAGCGTGGATACGGAAAGTACGGTGATGATCGTGATAATTGCAGAACCAACGCCGGCACAGGAACGTGCCATTGCAGAAAGATTTTCGCGCTCTTTTCCGCTTTCGGTAAAAGCAGGAATCATGGACCAGTATGGAATGTCCATCATCGTATAAGTTACGCCCCAGAGTATGTAGGTTATAGCCGCATAAGCAACCAGTCCTCTGCCTGAAAGAGAGGGCGGTGCAGCAAACATCAGATACAAAACAATGGCATTTGTCAGTGTACCGATAAAGAGCCACGGTCGGAACTTGCCCCATCTGGTTTTCGTCTTTGCTACGATGATTCCCATGATCGGATCATTAAATGCATCAAAAATTCGGGCGATAAACAGGATCACCCCCATTGCCACAGCACTGACACCCATGATGTCCTGATAATAATAAAGGACATAGGACGCTGACAGCATATAGACCATATCTTTCCCTACAGCCCCGATTCCGTAGGCAAACTTTTCTTTTCCTTTTAGTTTCTGTACTTCTCCCATAATAAATTCCCCCTTGTCAGATTGTAATGCCATCGATCAGAATGGATACGACTTCATCTAATGCCTCATGATAAGAAATTCCATTCTGGACCAGCACGTCTCTCTGAAAAAACTGTTCTAATGTGGCTTCCATCATGGTTTTTAAAATTGGAATCTGGATATTTCGAATTTTTCCTTCTGTGATGCCCTGTTCCAGTAATGAAATCGTACTCTCCCACCCGGTTTCCAGACGGGATTTTACTTTTTCATAAACTTCGGGATACCTCTCCTTTAACTGATAAAGCTGTCTGAGATCAAGCTCCCGATAACCTTCCGGTAACACACCAAGAATTGCTCTGATTTTACCAACCGTATCCAGACTCAGATCTTGAAGAACTTTTTGTTCACTTTCTTTGATCGAGGAAAAACAATAATCAACCATCTCCAGAACCAATGAATTTTTGTCAGGGAAAACAGTATAGATTGTTTTTTTGCTGATTCCCAGAAGAGATGCAAGATCATCCATTGTAAATTTTAACCCTTTTTTCTGAAATGCCTTGATGGTTGCTTCGAGAATATTGCCTTTTAAATTTTTATCTGACACATCATCATCTCCTTGTGGAAACTATTTCTCTTGTAATAGTTTCCTTGATTGTAGCATCTTTGCGCACAAAAAAACAAGCAACTAAATTCACAAAAATAGTTTCTTGTTTTTGGTAACTTTTTAATATGGAGCGAATTCTTTTTCTGGCGGATATATTTTGATTTAAAACTCTCTTGGTTGCAATTTTTTTTATTTTAAAAACAGCTGCGGAATTGCTTCCACAGCTGTTGCGTGCTTGAAACCGTACCTCTGCACTGTGAACTGACACAGGTTTTTTACAGGGTGATTTAAAAATTTAAATTGTATACTTTTCCAAAAATGTTTCTATGAACAAGAACACATAACCTGATAACAAATAACCAATAAACGATGACATTGAACCATAACCAACCGTCTATAAGCTTTGTTGAAGATATACCCTGTACGGAAATTCTTACTTAGATATCCACATCAAACAACACTGTCTGATTGTAGCGATCCAGTGCAATCTGCATTTCCATAATTGTATTGGAAATACGATCGTATTCCTGACGGATTACTTCCAGATCATAGTTGATATATTTATATTCCGGTACCGATCCGGATGAACTGAAGGAATTACTATACACACGCATTTTCGGAAGCCGCTTGCGCATATCGTCAAGAACAGCTTTTCTTTTGTTAAGCTGCGCCATTCGGATCAAAATGCTGTCAATGCTCATCTCCTGATTGCCAACCTGCACTTTTGCGGTGGCATTTGTCAGGTTCAATGTATGTTTGATAGTAACAATCTTCCTGTCGATCTCGTCAATTGTATTTGCAATGGTCATATAATCATATTCCGGAATGACCGGCTCCTCATTGACCGCAGCCACATAGGTACTGGATGCTGCCTCCTTGTTTACCCAGAATGCTTTATCTTCCTCAAGGCTTCTCAACATCTTGTTTGCATAAGCTGATGTAATTTTCTTCATGATTTTTGCCTCCCATACTGTTCTCTTGCTTACAATATAAATGATGTAACCGGATTGCTCCATTGCTATGCAATTTCCGCAATCCTCGAACACCATATAAATAATATCTGTTCCTCAACTTCTGATTTAATTATAATTATATGATAGCTGTTTGTCATTCAACCAACAGTTTAAAACTCCACAGAAAGAACAAAGAATGTGCGAAGCACATTCTAGCGCCTGTGGCGGTCGCTTGCGACATCTTCATTATACGCCGCAGTGCGCATCCTGCCGGAGGCTTTTATTACATAGGAAATGAAATTTCCTATGTAATAAGAAATATCCCCGTCAATGACGAGGATATCTTCAATCGAAGTATGTAATAATCTACTTAAAATAATAAAATTGTCTATATTGGGTAACGATTTGCCGGAAATCCATTTATAAATGGCCTGCGGATTTTCAAATCCAAAAGCTCCCTGGATTTCCCGAATTGTATATCCTTTTTCCAAGAGTAGCTTTCTTATGCGTTCTCCAGTCTTTTTCGGCTGGATTGACAAATACATGGGTTCCATACTTTGTGCCTCCATGATTCAGAATCAAGTTCCCTGATAACTTATATATTATAACACAGAAAGCATCGGATCACCAGTATCAGTCTCTAAAACACCAGAAAATATATTTACAGATATTCCGGATCCACCTGTTTGCCATCGCTCCAGATTCTTTCCAGATCGTAGAACAGACCCTTTCTGTCCTTGCTTCGGAAATGGATTTTATTCAATCAGAAGTTTATAAAAACAGCTTTTTCCTGGAAACCAAAATGAGTAGAAATCCTTAAAACCGTTAGAAACAAAGATTGTCCAGCAATATCCCCATAAGATATGAAAAGCAAGGATAACATTTTTATGTATATTTGTTGTTTTTGTTGTTTTTTATATACTTCACGTAGTTTTTTACATGGGTAATCTTGATTTTTTTGTTATAATAACATCATGAATTTAACTAGAAGAATATTCACCAATTTCAATGTAATTCGGTAAAACGCTAAATTTTTTGTAGAAAAAAGTGAGCACATTGGTTAGGATGTGTATATGTACTAATACAACTTGCTGTGATATATGCAAATTGTATAAAGAATCGTGGCGGTTAATATTTATGGAATGGAGAGAGGATAAAAATGAGAATTTACAAAGCGAAAGATTACGTAGACATGAGCCGCAAGGCTGCCAACATTGTTTCTGCACAGGTTATTATGAAACCAAATTGTGTTCTTGGGCTTGCAACCGGATCTACTCCGATCGGTCTTTATAAGCAGTTGGTGGAATGGTATAACAAAGGTGATCTTGATTTCTCAGAAGTTATGACGGTAAACCTTGATGAATATAAAGGACTTAGCCGTGACAACGATCAGAGCTACTACTATTTCATGCATCAGAACCTATTTGATCATGTGAATATTCCAGCTGAGAATACACACCTTCCAAACGGAATGGAACCGGATTCTCAAAAAGAATGCCAGGAATATACCGATCTGATCCAGTCTTTAGGCGGCGTAGATCTTCAGCTTCTCGGAATCGGTCATAACGGTCATATCGGATTCAACGAACCGGGGGAAGCTTTTGACAAGCAGGTTCATTGTGTAAATCTGACTCAGTCTACCATCGAAGCAAACAAACGTTTCTTTGCTTCAGCTGATGATGTTCCGAAGCAGGCTTATACAATGGGAATCAAGACGATCATGCAGGCAAAGAAAATCCTGATCGTTGCAAGTGGCGAAGATAAAGCAGAAATCGTAAGAGATGCTTTCTTTGGTCCGATCACACCGAAGGTTCCTGCTTCTGTTTTACAGCTGCATAATGATGTGACTTTGGTAGCTGACGAAGCTGCACTTAGCAAACTTCCTTTATAATCATGTCTGCAAGGAACGGAGGCTTTGAAAATGATCATTAAAAATGCGTCAATTTATACAGAAGATCATACTTTTGTGAACGGGAATGCAGTTGTAGAAAATGGCAGATTTGTAAGTTTTTCGGATTTTTCGGAACAGGATGCCCAGATCGTGGATGCCCAGGGACTTTATATGATTCCGGGACTTGTGGACATTCATTTTCACGGATGCATGGGAGCAGACATGTGCGACGGTACAAAAGAAGCACTGGATATCATTACGAGATATGAAGCGTCCATCGGTGTGACTTCTGTCTGTCCGGCTACCATGACAATTGCTAAAGACGAGCTTTTAAATGTCATGAAAAATGCAGGTGATTACGCCTACAATGGCGGTGCACACCTGGTCGGTATCAATATGGAAGGACCATTTATCAGTGCTTCCAAAAAAGGTGCCCAGGCAGAAGAAAATATCCTGCATTGTGATTATGAATATTTCTGCCGACTTCAAAAGGCGGCAAAGGGACTGATCAAACTGGTGGATCTTGCACCGGAAGAACCGGGAGCCATGGAATTTATCGAGAAAGCAAAGGATGAGGTGGTTATATCCCTTGCGCATACCGCATCGGATTATGATACTGCAAAAGAAGCCATTCAGCGTGGTGCTTCCCATGCAACCCATTTGTACAATGCAATGCCACCATTGAATCATAGAAATCCGGGCGTAATCGGTGCAGTCAGGGATTCTGAAACATGCCATGCAGAGCTGATCTGCGACGGTGTACATATTCACCCGTCTGTGATCCGCGCAACCTTTGCCATGTTTGGTGCGAAGCGTATGATCCTGATCAGTGACAGTATGCGAGCAACTGGTCTGAATGATGGAGATTACACTCTTGGCGGACAGCCGGTAAAGGTAAAAGGCAATCTTGCTACTCTGCATGATGGAACAATTGCTGGTTCTGCTACGAATCTTATGGACTGTGTGCGTTTTGTGGTTAAGAAAGTCGGCCTTCCGTTTGAAACAGCAGTCATGTGCGCATCTGAAAATCCGGCAAAAGAAATCGGAATTTTCCATGAGGTCGGAAGTATCTCCGCTGGTAAGAAAGCAGATTTTGTGCTTTTAGATAAAGATTTGAATATAGTAAGCGTCTATGTAGATGGAAAGGAGATCACATGTTAGGTTTATTTAAAGGAAAAAATAAGGGGAATCTACTCCACTCCCCGTGTAACGGAAAAGTCGTACCGATCACAGAAGTTCCGGATTCGACTTTTGCGGATAAAATATTAGGAGACGGATTTGCAGTCATTCCTTCCGAGGGAAAGGTCTATGCACCGGCAGATGGGGAAGTGAGTATGGTATTTGATACTCTTCACGCCGTTACTATGACAAGCACCCAGGGAACAGAGATTCTGATCCATATCGGTCTTGATACCGTTACACTGAAAGGAGAACCTTTTACCCCCCATGTTGTTGCAGGTGACAAGGTAAAACAGGGAGATCTCCTGATGGAAGTTGATCTGGATAAGATCCAGGCAGCCGGATTAAATACCATTACTCCGGTACTCATCTGTAATACAGATACTTATGGAAAAATAGCCCTTCAGAAGAAAGGCGAAGTCACACTGGAGGATGCTGTGCTTAAATTATCCTAGGATCTGTGCTTTTTCAATCGAAGCTAACTGGAATGGTCCAGTTTAGTGTATACTTTTATTTTATTTCTAAGGAGGAGAAAAGATGAAATTCTTACAAAAACTTGGTAAAGCGTTAATGCTCCCGGTAGCTATTCTTCCGATCTGTGGTATCCTCATGGGTATTGGATACAGGTTATGTCCGGCTACGATGCAGGGTGGAGACATCTAGGGTGCAGTAAATCTGATCGGTCTGTTTTTAGTAAAAGCAGGTGGAGCTTTGATCGACAACATGGCAATTCTTTTTGCAATCGGTGTCGGTGTCGGTATGTCTGAAAAAAATGATGGTACAGGTGGTATCGCTGCTCTTGCTTCATGGCTTATGATGACAACACTTCTTTCAACAGGATTTGTTACAACGATCATGCCTTCTATCGCAGACAGTGCAACAAAGACACTTGCCTTCGACAAAATCGCAAACCCGTTTATCGGTATTCTTGCAGGTATCATCGGATCTGTGTGCTACAACAAATTCAAAAGCACAAAGCTTCCGGACTGGTTGTCTTTCTTCAGTGGAAAACGCTGTGTAGCAATTATTGCCGGAGTTGTTTCTATTCTTGCATCTGTTGTTTTATTATTCGTATGGCCATTACTTTTCGGAGCACTTGTTGCTATTGGAAAAGGAATCGTTGGACTGGATGTTGTAGGAGCCGGTATCTATGCATTCCTCAACCGACTGCTGATCCCTACCGGATTACATCACGCACTGAACAATGTATTCTGGTTTGATACGATCGGTCTTGGTGACTTACAGCACTTCTGGGCTGGTGAAACATCTGCAGACGTATCATGGAGTCTTGGAATGTACATGTCAGGATTCTTCCCATGTATGATGTTTGGTATCCCTGGTGCAGCTCTTGCTATGGTAAAATGTGCAAAACCGGCGAAAAAGAAAGTTGCAATCGGACTTGTAGCTTCTGCAGCTATTTGTGCATTCATCTGTGGTGTAACTGAACCGTTCGAATTCGGATTCATGTTCCTTGCACCGGTACTTTATGTAATTTATGCAGCACTTTACGGTATCTTCACAATGATCACGGTTGCTCTTGGATTCCGTGCAGGATTCTCATTCTCAGCAGGTGCGATGGACTTATTCTTCTCTGCTTCTCTTCCGGCAGCAGCTAAGATATGGCTCATCATTCCTCTTGGAATCGCAGCTTTTTTGGTATTTTACTTTGTATTCCTCTTTGCAATCAAGAAATTTGATCTGAAGACACCGGGTAGAGAAGATGATGACGATCTGGAAGCAGAAAAAAATGTAGAATTAGCAAGTGATGACTTTACAGCTATCGCAGCAAAGATTCTTGAAGGTTGCGGCGGAAAGGAAAACATTGCAAGCATCGACAACTGTGTAACAAGACTGAGACTGGAAGTAAAAGATATGACTGCAGTTAACGACAAAGTAATCAAATCTGCAGGTGTTGCAGGTGTTATTAGACCTGGAAAAACTTCTGTACAGGTTATTGTTGGAACTAAAGTACAGTTTGTTGCAGATGCATTCTCTAAACTTTGTGAATAATCTTATAAATCTTGAATAATTGTATCAGAAAAGCAGGGCGCATGCCCTGCTTTTTACATTAAAAAAAAGAATGTGCCGAAGCACATTCTCGTTTTGAATTCTTTTATAATTCTTCCGGATCCACCTGTTTGCCATCGCTCCAGATTCTTTCCAGATCGTAGAACAGACGGTTCTCTCTGTCGAATACATGTACGATAATATCGCCAAAGTCCAGCAGTACCCAGCTTCCAAGACCATAGCCTTCACGCTGTTTGACTTCGTATCCTGCTTTTCCGAGTGTCTCTTCTACATTGTCAACCAGTGCTCTTACCTGGCTTTCGTTGGTTCCGTTTGCAATGATAAAATAATCTGCAAGCACAGAGATTCCTGCAATGTCAATTACACGGATATCTTCGCCTTTTTTGTCAGCGAGTGCTTCGCAGGCAAGTTTTGCCATCTCTCTTGACTGCTCGATTGTCTGCATCAGTTTTTGTCCTCCTTTTCGGAATCACTGTTTTTCAGGTTCTTATAATATAAAAATGTCTCTTCTGTCGCAGGATCTAACGTTGCACCTTTTTCGGCAAGATATGCAAGTGTATCTTCCAGAATACGGTAAAGACATGCATCGATATCTACAAATGCAAGCGCACGTACTTCCGGAAGATTTGGTGCAACATCTCTTCCAGGCTCAATATAATCTGCGATATAAATGATCTTATCAAGCAGAGACATATTCGGACGACCGGTTGTATGAGACTCGATCGATCGTAGAATCTCTTCATTTTCTATTCCATATTTTTTCCGGGCAAAAAATGCGCCCAGCTTTGCGTGCAGAAGTCCCGGATTTTTGTACTCTGCATCGGAAATTTCGATATGATTTTTCTCGCAGAGCTTAATCTTTTCATCTGCCGGCACACATTTTGCACAGTCATGTAAAAGTCCTGCCGTCAAAGCCTGCTCCAGATTGGCACCATAACGCATGGCAAGGCAGCCTGCTGTATGCATCACACCGATCGTATGATCATAACGATCTTTATCCAGGTACCGTTTTACTTTTTTCTGCATCTTAAGTATTGTTTCCGTCATGTTCACTCACCTGATATAATCTGTTCAAATCTATATAATCTGCAACCTTTTTCGGAATCGGAAGATCTTCTGTCTCTCCTCCTCGGATCATCTGCCGGATCTCACTGGAAGAAACCGGCATCACAGGGGTACGGAGAAGCCGGATATCACATGCATACTTTTCTTTCAAATATGTGATCTGACGGCGCATTTCTTTCGGCGCTCCTGCATCATCCCGATATGCTGCCAGGATGACCGCTGTTTTCAGAAGTCTTTCCGGACATTTCCAGGTTTCCAGATTGAAAAGAGAATCCGCACCGATGATAAAATAAAATTCATCCTGCGGATAAGTCTCTTTAAAATACTCCATTGTCTGATAGGAGTACGAAGTTTCCTTTCGATCCATTTCATAGGTACAAAGCCGGAAATACGGGATCTCTTCAATTGCAAGGCGTGTCATTTCGGCACGGTCCTGTAAATCTTTTCGTATTTCCGGATTTGATTTATGGGGCGGATTGCCGTTTGGCATATACCACACTTCATCCAGATGGAACTGCTGGTATGCATATTCACCAAGCATCAGATGCCCGTTGTGGATGGGATCAAATGTTCCGCCCATAATACCGATTCTCATAATCTATACTCCACTCATTAAGGAAGAACGATTTTCTTCTTGTCGTCTTTTCCCTCTTTATAAAGAACGATTTTTCTTCCGATAACCTGTACCACCTGGGAACGTGTACGCTCTGCAAGGATCTCTGCCATTCCACGCAGATCATCTCCACAGTTCTGAAGAACGTGAAGCTTGATCAGTTCTCTTGCTTCAAGCGCTTCTGCAACAGCTGCGGTAAGTTCCGGTGTTACGCTGGATTTACCGATCTGAAGGATCGGATCCATTGTCATCGCAAGGCTCTTTAAATAAGCTCTCTGTTTGGAAGTCATAAAACTTCTCCTTTCTGAAATTATGTTCTTTTCTAACGGTAATATTCAAACTGAAGACCGTACATACGGATAGTATCGCCTTCCTGAACACCTGCATTTTCAAGCTGTTCAAGGATACCGGTTTCTTTCAGGAATTTCTGGAAGAAAGCAAATCCCTTCTCGGAATCCAGATTGGTGTAACCAAGCATCTTTTCGATCTTCGGTCCTTCTACTACAAATACATCGTCTTCTTTTTCCACGGTATATGGAAGATCCATGTGGATGATCTCTTCTTCCGGGAAATATTCCTGTTCAAATACGATCGGCTTGTCATCCAACTTCTGAAGTTCATTATTTACATAGTAAAGAAGATCAGAAAGCCCTTCTCCGGTCACACCGGAAATCGGGAATACCTTGATTCCTTTTGGCTCGAACTCATCTCTCAGTCTCTGGATCGGATCTTCATCTTCGGAATAGATCAGGTCAACCTTATTCGCTGCAATGACCTGTGGACGCATGGAAATTTCTTTGTTATAGGCTTCCAGCTCAGCGTTGATCTTGTAAATGTCTTCAACCGGATCACGTCCTTCGATACCTGCCGCATCCACAACATGGATCATCATCTTGGTACGTTCAACATGACGCAAAAATTCATGTCCAAGTCCGACACCTTCTGATGCTCCTTCAATCAATCCCGGAATATCTGCAATAACAAATCCCTTTGCACCTTCCAGATCTACAACTCCAAGGTTCGGGCTGAGTGTTGTGAAATGATAATTTGCAATCTTTGGCTGCGCATTGGTTACACGGGAAAGGAATGTGGATTTACCAACATTCGGGAAACCTACAAGCCCAACGTCTGCAATCACCTTAAGTTCCAGATTCACCCAGAGTTCCTGTGCAGGCTTTCCCGGCTGTGCATACTTCGGAACCTGCATGGTAGAGGTTGCAAAATGCATATTTCCAAGACCGCCCTTACCGCCTTTTAAGATAATCTGGCGCTGGTTCTCGCCCGACATATCGGCAATGACTTTATTGGTCTCTGCTTCACGGATAACTGTCCCTTCAGGAACTTTCAGGATCAGATCCTTTGCATCCTTACCATGACAGCGCTTTTTGCCGCCTTCCTCTCCGTCCTGTGCTTTATATTTTGTTTTGTGACGGAAATCTACCAGTGTGTTAAGACCTTTGTCCACTTCAAAGATTACATCACCGCCGCGACCGCCGTCGCCTCCGTCCGGACCGCCATTCGGAACATATAATTCCCTGCGAAAGCTGACGTGACCGTCGCCGCCCTTTCCGGATCGGATATATATTTTTGCTCTGTCTGCAAACATAATATGTCCTCCTTATTTATGACTAAAAACAAGGCTTCAAACCCAAAAAGTTTGAAGCCTCTGTTAAATCTGCTTATTCAGCTACTGGATAGATAGAAACCTGTTTCTTATCTCTTCCTTTTCTTTCAAAACGAACAACACCGTCAACCAGTGCAAATAATGTATCGTCACCACCGCGACCTACATTGATTCCTGGATGAATCTTTGTTCCGCGCTGTCTGTAAAGGATGTTACCAGCTTTTACAAACTGTCCGTCTGCTCTTTTTGCTCCAAGTCTCTTAGATTCAGAGTCACGACCGTTCTTTGTAGAACCAACTCCTTTTTTATGAGCGAAAAACTGAAGGTTTAATTTCATCATGGTTGTTACACCTCCTCGTATGTCAAATCCATATATTCTCTGTAGTTCTCATCTTCTGCAATCTCTTCCAGACCAAGAACCATCGCGTCAAGCAAAAGCTTTGCCTCGCGAGTCGGATTACCTTTAAGTCGATAGTCAATGAGTCCTTTGGATTCATCGGATACAAGGCTTGTACGGTCATCCGCAAATTTCTCAATGGCATTCAAAGTATTGATCGTAAGTACGGAAACAGCTGCGCAGACAATATCCTGTCCTTCTTCACTGAATCCTGCATGACCATGTGCTTTGAAACCTACACATTGATGTTTTTCATTTTTATAAATGGTTACTCGTATCATATAACCACCAGCTTCTTACGCGTTGATCTTTTCGATCTTAACTGCTGTATACTGCTGTCTGTGTCCGTTTTTCTTGTGGTAACCTGTTTTTCTCTTATACTTGTAAACGATAACTTTTTTAGCTTTTCCGTCACCAATTACAGATGCTTCAACTGTTGCACCTTCTACTACTGGTGTTCCAACTTTAAGCTCGTCACCACTTACTGCGAGAACCTGGTCAAAAGTATAAGACTGTCCGGCTTCCACACCAAGCTTTTCTACTTTAATGATATCGCCTTCGGCTACTTTGTACTGTTTACCACCTGTTGCTATAATTGCGTACATATGGCACCTCCTATTATCATTACTCGCCAACTACGGTGTCTGATCAAATCAGGACTTATAACCTCGTTGTGCGGCATACCTCTGTATTATACAGTGGCATACCGCACAAAGTCAACCCCTAATTTGCGATTTTTTTAATTTTTTCGTAACAATATCCGATAATGTCTTTTCTTGTGATGATTCCTATGAAATTCTGCTGGTCATCAATGACCGGAACAAAGTTCTGATCCATCGCTTTTTCCATCAGATCTTCCATATTGGAATCAGCGCTTACCGGCCGGTAATCTGCTCTTCTTGCAATCTTCGTGATTGCAATGTCTTCTGCTTCTTTCAGATTCAGGATGTTCAGCTTCTTAAGTCCCCAGAGCAGGTCTCCTTCGGTGATTGTACCGACGTATTTACCTTCCCGGTTGATCATCGGAATGGATGAGTATTTGTGGTACTCCATGATTTCCATTGCCTGTCTGAGCGTGTGGTAGTCATATACAAATGCCACTTCTGCTTTTGGCTTCAGGAAAAATAATATATTCATTTTCGTATCCTCTCTTGTATGAATATTCTGTACAGGGGAGTTTTCCCCAACACCTGTACTATACCATATTTAAGGATCGAATTGAAGATTTACAGCTGAGTGTTAACAAAAATATCATAAATTGCTTTGATTGCTGCTTCAAAGTCGTGCTCTCTCACACCGATGATAATATTTAACTCGCTGGATCCCTGATCGATCATTTTTACATTGACATGTGCATGTGCCAGTGCAGAGAAAATTCTTCCGGCTGTACCGCGTGTCTGACGCATTCCACGTCCAACAACAGCGATCAGTGCAAGATCGGATTCCAGTTCGATGTCATCCGGATTCACGGCACGGTGGATGCCCGCAAGCACTTTCTGCTCATGTTCTTCAAATTCATCCTGATGAACGAAGATAGTCATAGTATCAATTCCTGACGGCATATGTTCAAAAGAAATTCCTTCATCTTCAAATACACCAAGAACCTTGCGGCCAAATCCGACTTCTGAGTTCATCATTGCTTTTTCAATTGTAATAGAAGCAAATCCACGCTTTCCTGCAATACCGGTAATTGTATACTTCGGCTTTCTGCAGGTTCCTTCTACGATCAGAGTACCCTTTTCTTCCGGTGCGTTTGTATTACGAATGTTGATCGGGATTCCTTCTTTACGAACCGGGAAGATTGCATCTTCATGTAATACGCTGGCACCCATATAAGAAAGTTCACGCAACTCTTTGTAAGTAATTGCTTCGATTCCTTTTGGATTCTTAATGATACGGGGATCTGCAATGAGGAATCCGGATACGTCTGTCCAGTTCTCATACATATCAGCATGTGTGGCTCTTGCAACGATCGATCCTGTTACATCAGATCCGCCGCGGGAAAATGTCTGGATCGTTCCGTCCGGACGTGCTCCGTAGAATCCAGGAATCACGGCACGCTCTACTTTTGAAAGTCTGTCTGCAAGTACCTGGTTAGTTTCTTCTGAAAGGAAGTTCCCATTTTCATCGAACTTGATCACTTCTGCCGCATCGATAAACTCATATCCAAGATAAGCTGCGATTACACGTCCGTTTAAATATTCTCCACGGGAAGCAGCATAATCTCTTCCAATCTTCTTTGCAAAATTATCACGGATGGTGGCAAATTCTTCGTCAAGAGAAAGAGTGATTCCAAGCCCTTCAATGATTTCCTGATATCTCTTCTGAATGTCAGCGAGTAATTCTGTAAATTTCTTCTCTTTTACAGCTGCGCCGTAACAACGATACAGCATATCTGTTACCTTGGTGTCGTCGGAAAAACGCTTTCCCGGAGCAGACGGTACAACGTAACGTCTTGATTCCTCTGAAAGAACGATCTTTCCTGCCTTTTTAATCTGTACTGCATCGGCAAGAGAGCTTCCGCCGAATTTCACTACCTTAATCATCTGTTGGTATTCCTCCATCTCTCAATTCATGTATTCTGATCTGCACATGGCAAACCTGCATTTTCTGTAGAAACACCGGGCAGATGTTTCTACACTTATGTAGTTATTACTTTATTACGCTGACGTGAAAAATGCAAGATTTTCTTTTGGAATCTGTTGAAAATCTTGCATTTTGTCTAATAGAATTTCTTTTTTTGAAAACTTTCTATGCATGAATTACATCTGCAAATGTAGCATCCGCTGCTTTTCTCAAATCCTCCGGTGCAAGTGTCAGTTGTGCACCGATTCTTCCGGCACTTACATAGACTTTCTCAAACTGCTGTGCACTTGCATCAATAACCGTCGGAAAATGCTTTTTCATTCCGATCGAAGTGCATCCACCACGCACATAGCCGGTAAGCGGTGTTAACTCCTTTAAATGAAGCATTTCAATAGATTTTTCACCAACCGCTTTTGCAGCCTTCTTAAAATCAATTTCTGCTTCGATCGGAAGAACGAAAACATAATGTTCGCCACTTTTTCCAGTTGTGACAATCGTCTTGTAAACCTGTTCATGAGGCAGATTCAGCTTGTCGGCGGTTTCAATTCCGTCCGTGAATTCATCGCATTCATAGGTCTGATATTCGTAAGAAATTTTCTTTCTGTCTAAAATTCGCATTGCATTTGTTTTGACTTCTTTTTTACCCATGTAAACTTTCCTCCAGTGTTTTTCGGATTTTCTTTCGTGTAATTTCCACCAGCTGCAGTTTCGTCATTCCAATCACATTTCCCGGATTTGGATCCTTCTTTAATTCCAGCTGCAGATACGCAAGAAGTTCTTTCTTCTCTTCTGCTGATTTCATGTTGATAAAATCAATAATAATGATACCGGAAATATTGCGGAGTCGGATCTGGCGGACTGCTTCCCTTGCTGCTTCCCGGTTGATCTCCGGAAAATGAGAATTCTTTTTCAGACATTTTCCGGAATTGACATCGATTACAGTCAGCGCCTCGGTTGGCTGGATCACCAGATAAGCCCCGGATTTCATCCATACCCGTTCTTGTCTGGCTTCTCGGATCGCCCCTTCCAGGTTATAGCATTTTACAAGTGGATAAGACGGATCCGTATACGCACGGAGAAGCGGAAGTTCATCTGGCATTTCCGTTTCCAGATAAGTCTGAACTTCTTTATACAAAGCTCCATCTTCTACCGTTTCCTCTACAATAATTTCCGTCAAGTCTTTTTTGTAAATATCCCGGAGTGCCTGTACGCACGGATCCGGTGCACTCTGCAGACAGCTGAAGCAGGTCCGCATCTTGCCATATTCTACGATTCTGTGATAGTTCTCTGCCATTTTGTCAATTTCGGCACGGATCTGTGTTTCTTCTGCTTCCACACAATTTGTCCGGAAAATCAATCCGAAATCACAGTCTATATAGTCCTGTCCCAGCTTTTGCAGTTCTTCTTTCCTGACACCGTGAATTTTACCGGATACACCAATGGTACGATTGCCGGAAGTCAGTACTACATACTGCCCGGTGAAATTTAAGTTCCCGGTCACGACAGGCTGCTTGGTTTTCACTGCTTCTTTCTCCACCTGAACCAGAAGTTCATCACCGATCACAAGTGGCTTCTTTCCGATCTTATTGGTGAAAACCGGGGTATATTTTCCATCCAGCGCAAAATAGCATTGTTCACCATTTGCAATTTCAACAAATGCGCCACCGATATTCGGAAGGATTTTCCGTACTCTTCCGACATAAATTTCACCCAGGCAGTAGCTCTTTTTTTCTCCGCTACTGCCAAAGTGAAATTCCGTTACTTTCTCATCCTCTAAAAGTGCAAGCACCCGGCGGTTCATGCATTCCGTAAGGAGTACTTTTCGTTCCATCTATACAATCTCCGTTCCAAGCGCATCCAGTGGAACCAGAATCATCTTGCCCTCCGTGTTTTCGGATTCCGCAAAAGTTTCCAGTCTGTGGTGGGTAAAGGTCACTTTCTCCGCATCCATACCAAGATAGCGGACAAACGCTTCTGTGACCAGCTCCGGCTTTAAGTTCTGGACACTTCCTGCTGCCACACGCATATAAATCTTTCCGTCCCGGCATTCCAGCTTGTAGATCATCGGACGAATGTCCACTTCTTTTTCACTCTTTTTCGTCTTTTTGACCACACAGATTTCATTCTGCGCATAAAAAGCTTCCAGCTTTTCAGCAAGATCTTCCGGCAGACTGCCATTTTTTACCGAAGATAAATAGTCGGCACCTGCTACGATTGACATTCCTTTGCTTTTCTTATCATCCGGGATCTGCACAAAGCTGACGATCTCCATGCCGTCTACCATCTGTTCATTCAGCCGTCTGACCGCTTCTTTGCTGGCGATTGACTCGGTCAATTCGATATCAAAATATTCTCCGTCACTGGTAAGCCCTACACCAAGTGGATTAGCGAAAGACATGATCATATGCGGGCTGTAACCACTGGTAAATGCGATCGGAATCTCGGCACGGCGAATCGCTTTTTGGAAATACCGCATGATATCCAGGTGTCCGATGAACTTCATCACTCCATTTTTCCGAAATTTAATTCTTGCCTTCAAAGCAGACACCTCCTCCGTAACTTGCTGCCCCACAGCCGGAACATTTTGCACGGCAGTTCGGGGTTACATTCCCTTCCATTGCATTCTTCCATTCTCTTATAAGGAAAGATTTTGTCACGCCACAATTGATGAAATCCCATGGGAAGATTTCATCTACTTCACGCTTTCTGAGATTATAGAAATCCATGTCTACACCTGTATTTTCAAAGGCCTGCAGCCATTTATCATAATCAAAATACTCATCCCACGCATCATAAATACAGCCAAGACGGTAAGCCTCTTCCAGAACCTTTCCGACCTTCCGGTCACCGCGGGCAAAGACACCTTCCAGAACGGTTACTTCGGCGGTATGCCAATTGTAGCGCAGACTCTTGCGGTTCAGCTGGTTGCGGAATGCTTCCTGTACAATTCCTGCACGGCGGATATATTCTTCCATCGGCTGCATGGTTGCCCACTGAAGCGGTGAAAATGGTTTCGGTACAAAGAAGGAACTACTTGCCGTGATCTGACATTTTCCATTTCTCTGATCCTTCGGAATTTCATAATACCGGCGTGCTACTTTATCTGCAAGAACAGCAATTCCTTCCATATCTTCCTGAGTTTCGGTCGGAAGTCCAAGCATGAAATAGAGCTTGACCTTCGTCCATCCACCTTCAAAAGCCTGTCCGGCTCCATTTAAAATGTCATCTTCCGTCAGACCTTTGTTGATTACATTACGCATCCTCTGTGTTCCGGCTTCCGGGGCGAAGGTCAGACTGCTCTTACGCACATCCTGCACCTTGCTCATAACGTCCAGAGAGAACGCGTCAATACGAAGAGACGGCAGGGAAATGTTGACTCCCTGTGTGTGGAACTCATCGATCAGAAAGGTGACGATCTCTTCCAGTTCGTTGTAATCACTGGAACTTAAAGAACTTAAGGTGATCTCTTCATGTCCCGTATTTTTCAGCATTGCACGTGCCGTCTCTTTGAGCATGTTGATATCACGCGGACGTGTCGGACGGTAAACCATTCCCGCCTGACAGAAACGACATCCACGGATACAGCCGCGCTGAATCTCCAGAACCGCTCTGTCCTGGGTTACTTTGATAAACGGAACAACCGGCTTTAACGGATAAGTTGTCTGGCTCATATCTGCTGCAACTACTCGCTTGATCTTTTCTTTTGCATGTGGGTTATTTTGCAGGAAAGATTCAATCGTGCCGTCTTCTTTGTAAGTGACATCATAAAAAGAAGGAACGTAAATTCCCTCAATCTCTGCTGCCATTTCCAGAAATTCTTTTCGGCTTTTTCCGGCTCTCTTCCACTTTTTGTATGCTTCCAGAAGTTCATCATAAACCACTTCGCCCTCTCCGATATAGAACATATCGAAAAATTCTGCCAGTGGTTCTGGATTATACACGCACGGTCCTCCACCAATTACAAACGGATCTTCTAAAGTTCTGTCCGCACTGTGAAGTGGGATACCAGACAAATCCAGTACCTGAAGCACGTTGGTGTAACACATCTCAAACTGTAATGTGATGCCAAGAAAGTCAAAATTTTTTACCGGATCCTGAGATTCCAGGGCAAAGAGCGGGATATGTTTTTCACGCATGATCTTGTCCAGATCGATCCATGGAGAGTAGACTCTCTCGCACCAGGTATCCTCCCGGCGGTTGAACATATCGTACAGAATCTGGATTCCCAGATGGGACATACCAACCTCATATACCTCCGGAAAGCACATGGCAAAGCGGATTTCCACGGCATTTTTATCTTTTACGACAGAGTTAACTTCGTGTCCAATATAACGCGCCGGCTTCTCTATATTCAGTAAAATATCATCATCTAATGCTAGTTTTCTCATTTTTCCTCCGTCTTATCTGTTGTTTTTGCGTGCTTTCGCACAATTACAGGTATTAAAAGCCTGTAAGTGAAAGGATAAAATAGATATTTTATAAAAATCACTTGTTTAATAATAGCTTGTTTAAGTAAGAAAATCAACTATTTTGGACAGATCAACTACTTCTGATGCAATTTTATTATCGCTTTCCTGAATCTTTGAAAATATTGTCTTTGAATAAGAATTCATAATGCTGCTTAAATCGATGACATCATTCTGATCATCAATATAGACATCCTCAGTTATCGTTGTATTTGCATGCCCCAGCATTTTTGAGATCACTTTCAAATTATTAAACTTGAATAGAGTAAAATGCTCGCATCTATCATTTCTAGCAAGAGAAAATGAAGTGAAATGCTTGCATTCTCTAATGATTATTATGGATTGTTTTTTAGGGCAACACAATCCGTCGAATTATTTTGCGTTTACGAAAAGCATTACCATTTTAATATTTAAAAGTAAAAAGAGAACAGCTGATAATATATTCGAACTGTTCTCCTACTTCAAAGTCCATGCAACAATGACATTACTGTTTCCCGCTTATTTGTACCCAGTTTCTGCAAAAGTCATTTTCGCTTGTATCTTTATTATATTTTCACCATATGCTTTATGGGATACGGTGATGTAACAAGGAAACATTCCCTTTCTTCCATTTTTCCCATTGTCCGTTGCGGAAATTGGGTTTTACAAAAAGGTGTGGTAAATCCATTTCAAATTCTTACTAACCCAAACGATATACTTTATCAAATAGCGGAAGATTTTCTTCTTTCATATGATGCGTGATTAGGATCAATGTCAGATTTTTGCATGCCAAAAGTGCCTGCTCGATTACCATTGCATTTTCTGCATCAAGCGCAGAGGTGCCTTCATCAACAAACAAAATCTGTCTGTCATGAGCAAGTGCCCGGGCTACGGCGATCCGCTGCTTTTGTCCTCCGGAAAGATTCTTTCCATTTTCCCCTGCTTTTGTTTCAAGCTCATCCGGAAACTTTTTGATTTCTTCTTTTAAAGCACTCATTGCCAGAATCTCTTCTAATTTTTCTGCGCTGACTCCATCACCCAGAGTAATATTATTACGGATGGACGTGTCAAAAAGGAAAATACTCTGCTCTATATAAGCCATCTGCTCGTAAAAAGAATCTACATCATATGAGGAGAGTTCTTTTCCGTCATATAAAATCTTTCCTTCGTATCCTTTCAGCTGACCAAGCAGCAATTTCAAAAAGGTTGTTTTACCACAGCCGCTCCTTCCAACAATCGCATATTTTCCACCTTTTTGGAATGTGAGGTTTTGTCCTTTCAGTACTTCCTTTTCGCCATAAGAAAAGGACAGATTCTCAACTTTGATTTCCTTTTGTAAGGAAGGAAGTGCTGCTTCTGCCTTCGGTTCTTCGTCAACTGATTGCATTTCGGCTTTGACAAAATACGGGCGTGCTCCAGCCATTTTCAAACGGTAAGAAATAAGTTGTCCAAAAGAATTTCCTACCTGGTTTGTCAGATTGATACTTCCGAAAATAATCTCCGGTGCAATAATACGTAATACACAAAGAACAAATGTCAGCATGTTGATCGCATTGATTCCGAAAATGCTGATTACCATTGCCTTATAGCCTTCTTTTCCTTGTTTTTCAGCGAAGTTGCATCTTTCCTTTTCCAGTTCATCACCGGAAGCATTAATTTTGCTTTCAAACCGCTCGGCAAGGCCAAAAGCCTGTGTCACAGATAATCCGGCAATCTGTTCTTTGATTCTGTCGGTATATTTTTCTGTTGCCGCTGATATTTTTTTTGAATACTCTTCTACCTTATCGCTAAATATCCGGCTTGTATAAAGTGAAATCACGGAAACGACAATTGTCAGCAGCAATATTTCCCATCGGATAAACAAAAGAGAGACTGCTCCGAGAATCAGCTGTAACGTCTCTTCCATACAGCTGTAAAAAATCTGGAATCCCTGGTTTTCCGCTTCGCGAACATCATTTGTGTACCACGATAAATACTCTCCGGTATCCGTAGCGGAAAGCTTTTCGAAGGAAGCACTCATGATCCGATTACTGATATCGTTCCGAAAATCCTGATTCATTTTCGCGATGAGATAGGTTTGATATTTATTTTGAATATAGAACAAAATACTGTTGCCAAAAATCAAAACGGTATTGCACACCACCGTGATCAGGACCATCCGGAAATTTCCTTCCATGACCTGTTTACCTATATACATCTGCAAGAAAGCGTATCCGGTCGACACTCCACTTGTAAGAACTAAAAGCAGAAAAAGAAGGAAGTTTTGCCATTTATATTTGATCAGATATTTTTTCATGCGCTCACCTTCTCTCCAAGATAATATACCTTTGTATATTTTTTCATCTCATTCTTTTCCAGATGATGACTTACCAAAATCAGCGTAATATCCGGTTCTTCCAGCAGAGATTTCTCGATTATTTTAGCATTCTCCTTATCCAGAGCAGAAGTGCCCTCATCCATGATCAGAATCTTACGGTTATGGATAAGTGCCCGGGCTACGGCAATCCGCTGCCGTTGTCCACCTGAAAGTTTTCTTCCGTTTTCTCCGACATCTGTATTCAAACCATTCTCAAAAAGTTTAAGGTCTTCATAAAGAGCACTGTTTCTTAAAGCCTCTTCAATCTGTTCCTCTGTGAAATCCCCTCCCAGAGTTATGTTTTCCCGGACTGTTGTGTGAAAAAGAAATACATTTTGTTCAATGTATGCCATCTGATCACTGAATGTTTTCGGGTCATAAATAGACGCATCCATCTGATCAAATAAAACTGCACCTTTATTTGCCTGTAATTGTCCCAATAATAATCTGAGAAGCGTTGTTTTCCCACTTCCACTTTCTCCGACAAGGGCATATTTTCCACCAATCTTGAAATCCATATTCAAATGTTCAAAGACTACATGCCCCGGATAAGAAAAACCAAGGTTTTTGATTTCGATTTTTTCCTTTACCGGCGGTAATGGTTCCTTTTTCTTATCGTTTTTTTCCTGATAAATGATTTTATCGAAATACGGTTTTGCTCCTTCAAAAGTGATCTTAAGCTCTGAGAGTGAGAGTATTGCATCCTTTACCTGGTACGTCAGGTTGCCACCGCCGAAAAAGATTTCAGCCGGTATGATTCTGAAGGCACACATCCCAAAAAGAACAAGATTATTGATCAACCCTGCCAGTGCGTTTACCGCTTTCATTTTGAGGGATGCTTTACCCTTACATTTTACATAGCGGTATCTTTAATTTTCCAACTGCTCTGAAGCCTGTCCGATCCGGTTTTTGAAATCCTTTTGATGTCCGAAATATTTCAGAACAGTCAACCCCTGCAGCTGTTCTTTTACAATCTGTGTAAAAGATTCCCATTCACCGGATACTTTCTTTGATTCCTCACTCACATCTCCAGGGAAAAAATGAGTATATAAAAATACCATTCCTGTTGTCAAAATGGTGCACAAAAGCAGTTTCCACTGAATCATGGCAAGTGTTACCGTTCCTATAATCAATTTGATGATTGCATCAACACCATTATAGAAATTTAGAAATCCCTGATTTTCCGCCTCTTTCAAATTGTTCGTATACCAGGAAATATATTCTCCGGTATCATTTTCCCCTAATTCCTGTGTCCCTGCTGCCAGAATCCTGCGGTTAAGATCCCTTCTCATATCCTGATTCATGCAGGCAATTACTTTCGTCGTATGCACATCATTTTTCCAAAACAGAAAATGCAGAATCAGATAAATAACGATTATCAGCAAAGAACAGATAACGATTCCCTTAAAATCACCATCCATAACCAGCCTTGCCATCCGCATGGTGATAAGCGTACTTGCAAGTAACAACAGATTCGTGCAAATCAGTTCTAAGATAATGAGCAGATTCTGGAATTTATATTTTTTTAGATATGTTTGCAATTATTCTCTCCCTTAAAAATTATTTAATGTAGTTTGTGTAAAAAAACTTTGGTATTCATTACATTTATACTTTTGTACAGTCTTTAGCTTTCTCTATCTTCAAGGTATTCTGCAAGACTGTAATACAGTTCACCTGCAATTCCACGTATCTGCTCTGCGGCGGTCATGGAATTCAAGATTGCCTCCTGCTCTGCTTCTGCCGCAGCAAGGAAAGCACGGTCGATTATATTTTCCGGAATTGCTGATATTTGCACAAGTTCCTCCTCATAACCGGATGGGATTCTGTTTGCAGTCGTAAATCCGATCATAACCTCTCCGCTGCCATGGCCTGTGTAACCGCCGGTTCGTGCGATACCAACACCGGTTCTTTTCAGAATCCGTTTGAGCTGACGACTTGTCACTGGAAGGTCTGTAGCCAGAATACTCATAATAGAACCTTTATCTTCTTCAGATGCAGCCATATCACTCTTTTCCTGCTTCCATTCCAGAATCTTCGGACCAACAGCTTCTCCGTTCAGTACAAAATCTTCCGTTGCACCAAAGTTTGACTGAACCAGAACACCAATGGTGTATTCTTTTTCACCAATCGTGATCACGCGGGATGCAGAACCGATTCCCCCCTTCATGCCATAGCATGTCGTACCGGCACCGGCACCTACATCACCTTCTTCGAATTCTTCTGATGCTGCCGCAAAAGCCTCACGCACTTCCTTTTCGCCAATCGCCCGTTTCTGGATATGATTGATCCGGCAGTCATTGCACTCGCCAACAACCGGATTGATACTCTGTGGCTCAATTCCGTCCTTACGGCTCTGTTCGATCACGACATCAACCATTGCATCCAAAACCTTTCCGACATTTAAGGTATTGGTAAGAGCAATGGGTGTCTCGAGGGTCCCCAGTTCCTCTACCTGCACCACGCCAGCACTTTTTCCAAATCCATTATGAATGTATGCAGCTGCCGTATAGTGTTTGGCAAATGCATTGTCCGGTCCAGGAACGATCACGGTTACACCGGTATGATTTTCTTCTGTCTTCACCGTACAATGCCCTACCCGTACACCTGGCACGTCCGTAATCGCATTCCTTTCTCCTGTTTTTACTCTTCCGGGTACAATCCCAAAGTCCCGAATCCGTTTTTTCCCCATTTTGGTTTCCTCCTTGGATTATGTTGTATTTTTCAATACATGCTGGTTATAGTATAACACATCTCCGTTATTGAAGGATTTATTTTTTATTTTATGCGTCTGACTTTCGTGATCATCTCGGTTTTTACCGGTCTGTGATAGACAAATCCTGACTGCGGTTCAATGGCTTCTTCTACTTCTACATGTTCCAGTCGTTCAATCTCATCCCAGCCATCGATCACTTTTCCGATTACAGTGAAATTACCATTCAATCTCTCAGAAGCAGCAAGAGTGATATAGTACTGGCTGCCAGAACTGTTCTCTGGATCTCCTGCCATGGCAACAATCCCCCGTTCAAAAACGATTTTGGCATTTTCAGGATTGGTTTTAAATTCCGGTTCGACCATGATATCGATCTGTGGATCAACACCATCAAAAAACAGTGGCTGGAGGACAAATCCCGGTTCCAGACGTTCAATGGCTCTTCCGTCAAATATTTTCTTCTCTGCGAGCTGCATAACACTTCCGCAGGCAATCGGTGCGATTTCCGGCCAGAGTTCAAAGTGTATCACAGCATTCTCATTTACAGTTATTTCGATGATTGGTTTTTGATTCCCGGTATAATTGAATTTACCATCATTTTTCTCTTCCAGCGCTTTGATCATATGATAAGTATATTCATTGTACGGCATAGGGATTCCAAGCTCCTTTCCCATCCGCACAAGCGCACCGGAGAACATATCGATTTCCGTATGACGTCCGGCATCCATATCCTGTAAGGTAGAATATCTGGCTGTCGGAGGAACTACGCTTCCGCGTCCGGATGAACTTCCTGTTTTACTCATATCGATTCCTTTTGCCTTCGCTACCATTTCCAGTTCTCTCTTTAATCCATCACTGATTGCTTTCATGTGGACACTGTCGCGGTAACATCCAACGCTTGTCCCCAGAATTGCCTGCGGCAGATTGTTGCATACATTCAGGCGAAATTTACACCATATCTCCTCCTGAATGTACTCGGTCGACCGGAAATGAATCCCAGTATCTGTAAACAACGCTTCCACCGCTCTCACACGCTCACTGTCAAACGGTGCAGATGGCTCTCCAAAAATAATTTCCAGTGTGGTCAGCGGATCAAAATGATAACCATCATCCTCTTTGTGTGAAGCCACTTTGATCAGTGCCGGTAAGACATGCTCCGTGCCCACTGTTCTTCCGATTATTTCTTCACTGTCGACTCCATTCATCAGGCTCATGACCACTGTATGTTCACCCGTTGTTTTTTGTATACTCTTCAATGTACCTTCCAGTGAACCGTATTTCAAAGCAACCACCAGCAGATCCACATTATGTGCTTCTTCTGGTGACCACACCTCCGGATGGTAAATCCTGCCATTATTCGCACATCCATTTTTCCTTAGACGATCCGCTCTTTCTCCCTCGGCAATCACGCCAAGCCGGACTTCCGGTTTCTGTGAAAGTCCCCAGATCACATAGGAGCCTACCGCCCCTGCACCTAAAACTGCAACTGATTTTATCTTCATCTTCTATCTCCTTTCGTTTTACGGATACTCATATTCTCATTATACTTTTTTACAGAAAATAGATCTCTTCATTCCGCCATATGTATCATATATTAACTTGCGACTCCAATCTTTACAACAAAGATTTTTTATTATAACAGGAACAAATATCTTCATGTTTTTGCAGAAAAAAAAGAGACTCCACAAGGCAATGTCATTAAGTTAAGATGACCAATCAAGATCTTAGCATCAGAAATGATGCTAGGACCTTTGTAATTAAGAACATCTTGATTGCAAGGATGTAACGCATATGAGCAATTATATTAATCAAGTTTCAGATTCTCTAAAGAATCATATTTCGGAATTAGCTAACAATCCATGTTTATTTCTTCGAAACCCCAATGTCGATTTCTCTCGAAAACGGAAAATTGATTTCAAAACTTTTATTTGAGATGGGGAATAGAAACTTCATTCAGAGAATTAAAATATGCCATAGGATTAACAAGTTTCCATGCACGAAAACCAGATTTTATTAAACAAGAAATATATGCGCGATTACTTTTGTATAACTATTGTGAATTAATAACAACACATGTAATAAAACAAATGAAAAACAATGATAAAACAAAACAGGTGAACTTTACAATCGCCATTTATATTTGTAGAGAAGGACGCATGAAAAAACTCTCGTTTTTTCACACGCCCTTTCTGATATTTTTTGATTCTCTTTTTCTGTCGCAAAATAATAAACCACCTCTTGGTGAGCAGACCAACTTTTTTCGCATATTCAGCTTTTTCCTTGCGCTCTAAAGCGAGTTTTTCTTTCAGATTATCCTCTCGTGTGTCATCAAAAACTACGGATGCTTTATCGAGGAACTCCTTCTTCCAGTTGCGGAGAAGATTCGGCTGAATATTGTTTTCGGTTGCGATTGTATTTAAGTCTTTTTCTCCTTTGAGCAGTTCAATCACTAATTCTGATTTGAATTTGGCGGAGAAATCCCTATCCTTTTATTCAATCCCCATTACTTCTCCTAGTGCAAGCACCGCATTTCTTACGCATTCCGGACATTCACAGAGTACCTTTCCTGTGCCGACGCCCTTCAACTCCCTACAGATCGTTGCTCCGCATTTTTGCTGAAACTTTGCAAGGATTTCTTTGGAATAACGAGGCGTTCCGGCTCCGGCGGTCAGGATTCCGGCGGTCATCACAGCTCCTATGAGTGCCCCGCAGGTTGCTTCCAGACATCCCATTCCAGCTGCATAGCCTGCGGTTAATTTCATCAGTGTCCCATCGTCCAATGAAAGCTTATCTTCAAATACTTTTACCACTGCCTGGGAACAGTTGCATGCTCCGGCAGTTTTTAAATCTGCAGCTTTTGCTGCGCGTTCTTCGATTGTCATATTCAGTACCTCTTTTATTTTATTCAATCTGGTAAAATTTTTTCAAAGGCTTCGCCTCAGTCTTAGCTGCTCTCTGAAAAAATTCCGGTATATTCTCCATATACCTGTAAATATACACAGGGAACAGACTGATGCCTGTTCCCTGCCTGTTAATTTCTATTATAACATAAATCTGTTAGAATCCCATCCACTTTTTCAGAATACCGGGACACATTCTTTTAAATTTGATACATTCTGAATCCTAGATCATCTCTAAAAATGCAGCAATTCGTGTATCCAGCTGTCCGATATCTGCCTGAGAATAATCGGTCTCTACATGGATATACGGAAGTCCTTTAGATTTTACAAATTTCTCAATGCTCTTTGCCTCAATATTGTAAGTATGACATGCCTGAAGTGTCATTTCTACTACACCCTCGATATTATACTCTTCAAGGAGTCTTCCCATCAGTTCAATACGGTTGTTATCTGGTGTCATAACGGAACATCCGATTGCAAGATATCTCTCTGCAATTGCTTTGTAGATGTCCTCTGCATCTTCATCGATGAGACGGTCAACAGATTTTGCACCTCCACAGTTTTCATAGACTACAACATTTCCACCGTGTTCTTCGATGGCTTTTACAACCTTCATCGGTGCACCGCTGCTTGGACATCCGGTTAAAAGGATACGTTTCTTTCTCTCTGGTTTTTCCTTTTCTTCGTATTCTTTCATCAGCTTTTCACGAAGGGCATCAATTTCTGCCGGCATTTTTTCTTTGTCGAATTTGAACTGGCTTCCATAGAGAACACCGAACAGCTGGGAACCGTTCATCGGAGCTGGATCATTTTTCATAACTTCGTAGAATTTCTTCAGTGCAATACGTCCCTGGTTGGATACATGAACAGCATGGCGCACTTTTTCTTCTGTGATCTCTACATTAAATGTCTTTTCCAGATATTCTTTGAAACGGATGATCTCTTTTGTCCACAGTTCCAGGGAATCTTCTCTCTGTGAGTTTGGAAGTTCCATGATATAGACATTTTTGAATTCTTTCATCAGTTCGTACATCTTTTTCTTTCCATCACAGGTTGTCTCTCCGACTACCACGTCTGAGAAATAGAAGAATGGACATTTGTCAGATACGGCAAAACCGTAACTTGCCTTTACCATCGGGCACAGATTCTTCGGCAGATCCTTTTCTGCGATCGGGATCGTTTCATCGGATGTAGAGCAAAGTCCTACGGTAACTGCTCCCATAGCCATTGCGATTTCCTGTGGAAAGTAGGTACAGTACGCACCTACAACCGGAATTCCTTTGTCCTTTACTTCTTTCATTACCAGGAAAGATCTCTGTCTCTGCTCTGCAAATTCTTCAAAAATCTCCGGCAGCTCTTTTACTAATTCCATTTTTATTTTCCTCCTTTATTGTATGCATTTTAAGCATTGAATACATATTTATCCAGACGGTCAAATGCTTCTTTCACTCTGGATGTCGGCAGTGCAAGGTTCATACGGATATACCATTCACCATGGAATGGCTTTCCGTTCTGCCAGAACACACCTGCTTCATATCCCATCTTCAGAACGTCTTCCAGGCTCTTATCATGTGCCTTGCACCATTCTTCACAGTTAACAAACAGCATATAGGTTCCCTGCGGTCTGGTTACGGAAACACCTTCAAAATGTTTGTCGATATAATCACATGCATAAGCGACATTTTCCCCGATCACTTCTCGAAGCTCGCCTACCCATTCCTGTCCTTCTGGTGTATACGCACCCATCAGTGCATGCATGGACAGCACATTCATCGAATTGTAATGGCAGAGGGAGGACTCTTTTAAAACTCTGTCTTTCAGGCGTTTGTTGTATATAATATGATAGCTTCCGATCAGTCCGGCAAGGTTGAAGGTCTTTGATGGTGCGTATAAAGCAATCGTTCTGTTTCTTGCATCTTCAGATACAGACTGGGTTGGAATATGCTCGTTTCCATATAAAATAATATCGGACCAGATTTCATCGGAAATGACGGTCACATCGTATTTTTTATAGATTTCCATTGCTTTCTCGATTTCCCAGCGCTCCCATACACGACCGGTCGGATTGTGCGGTGAACAGAAAATGGCTGCATGGATCTTGTTTTTCACGATCTTCTCTTCCATATCCTCAAAGTCCATCCGCCAGATGCCTTCTTCGTCCTTTTTCAGCGGACTGTGGATGATATGGTAGCCATTATTATTCAGTGTGCCGGTAAATCCTATGTAAGTCGGTGCATGGACAAGGACATTATCACCCTGTGAGCAGACCGCGTGAAGTGCACTTGCCACGCCACCTAAAACTCCATTCTCATAACCGATATGTTCTTTTTTCAGTCCGGTCACATGATTCCGTTCTTCATGCCACTTGATGATGCTGTTGTAATACTCATCTCTGGTAATAAAATATCCATAGGTCGGATGTTTCGCTCTTTCAATGATCGCTTCGGTGATCTTCGGGAGTGCCGGAAAATTCATGTCCGCAACCCACATCGGAATGTAATCCAGCCCTTCTCTTACTTCTACTTTTTTCCCCGGCCCAAGCATATTTGGAAGGATATCCACTGCAAGGGCATCTTTTCCTTTACGGTCAATAATACTTGTAAAATCGTACTTCATTTTTCTTTCTCCTCTGTTACATACATTTTTTTCTTTTAGTCATCATGATATTGTAGTCAAAAGGTATTTTGACCTCTTTGATACCAGATTGCTACGTGCTTTGCACTCTTGCAAGCAAGCTTGCATCGGCTTTCTGACCTTTTGACCCTGGTATCTCATCATACAGGTGACATGCCACATAATGTCCCGGAACAATCTCTATCATCTGAGGTTCTTCCTTACGACAGATCTCCATACAGTTTTCACAGCGTCCTGCAAATCTGCATCCAACTGGTGGATTCACCGGACTTGGGACATCGCCTTTTAACATAATACGCTCTTTTTCTGCTGATGCCTCAGGATCCGCAATCGGAACCGCTGATAAAAGAGCTCTCGTATAGGGATGTTTTGGTTCAACATATAACTTAGAGGATTCTGTAAGTTCTACCATTTTCCCCAAGTACATTACCCCTATACGATCTGATATATGTTTTACAATAGACAGGTCATGTGCAATAAACAACATGGTCAGATTTTTTTCTTTCTGTAATTTCATAAGCAGATTTATAATCTGTGCCTGTATCGAAACATCCAATGCTGAAATAGGCTCATCACAAAACAAGAATTCCGGATTAACGGAAAGTGCTCTGGCAATTCCAATCCTCTGACGCTGCCCACCTGAAAACTCGTGGACATTTCTCGCTGCATGCTCTGCATTCAATCCAACCATCTCAAGTAGTTCCGCTACCATCTTCTTTTCTTCCGTTTTGTTCTTCGCCATCCCGTGAATCTGGATTCCTTCTGCTATTATATCATAAACCTTCTGGTGTGGGTCAAGAGAAGCATACGGATCTTGGAAAATCATTTGCACACGTTTTGTAAATGCAAACCGTTCTTTCTTTGACATGGTATGAATGTTCTTCCCGTGAAACAGAACCTCTCCATCTGTTACCGGATACATTCCAAGACAGGTTTTTCCGCAGGTTGTTTTCCCACATCCGGATTCACCAACAATTCCCAGAGTCTCACCTTCGTAAATATCAAATGACACATTATCAACAGCCTTTAACTGTTGTTTTTGAGTAGTCGGAAAATATTTTTTCAAATTTTTAACTTCTAAGATTTTCTTTTGGCTAGGCATGTGCAACACCTCCCTTTGCGGCACGTTCATCCATCATCCAGCAGGATGCCCTGTGACTGGAAGATACCGTTTTTTCCTCCGGCATATACTGTGCACAAATATTCATGGCATGCGGACATCTTTCACAAAATGCACATCCCTTCGGCGGATTTGTCATATCCGGAATATTTCCTTCTATGGTACAAAGCATTTCTTTTCCGTCTCTGTCCAGTCGTGGAACGGAATTTAAAAGGGCTTTTGTATATGGATGAACCGGATGATAGAAAATCTCTCTGACCGTACCCTCTTCTACAATTTTCCCGGCGTACATAACTATAATTTTATCAGCCACATCCGCCACAATTCCCAAATCATGCGTAATCAGCAGAATTGCCATCTTCAGTTTTTTCTGCAGAGCTTTCATTTCAGCCAGAATCTGCGCCTGGATCGTTACATCCAAAGATGTGGTTGGTTCATCAGCAATCAACAATTTCGGATGAGAAATCAATGCAATTGCGATCATAATCCTCTGCCGCATTCCACCAGATAACTCATGCGGATACTTTTCAAGACATTTTTCAGCATCTGCAATGCCTGTTAACTTCAGCATATCGATTACTTTTTTCTTTTTTTCTTCTTTAGAAGTCGTTACGGCATGATTGTCAAGACTTTCCATGATCTGCTTTCCGATTTTCATGGTCGGATTTAAAGAAACAAGTGCATCCTGAAAAATCATAGAACATTCTTTGCCACGGAATTTTTTCCACTCCTTAGAAGAATATTTTGCGATATCTGTACCTTCAAATATGATCTGGCTTCCTTCCATTACTTTCCCCGGCTTTTTTACAAGCCCCATAATAGTTTTCGCTGTAATCGATTTTCCACAGCCCGATTCACCTACCAGTGCAACCGTCTGTCCTTCTTCAATAGAAAACGATATATCCCGCACCGCCTGCACAGTGCCTCCATATGCAGCAAAATTCACAGCCACATGTTTCATTTCTAATAAATTATTCATTTTTTCTATCCCTTTCACTAAGGTGGTCACTGCATATTTTGTTATTCTACAATTTTAGGTTCTAATGCGTTTCTCAGAATATCTCCCAGTAAATTAAAGCTCAAAACTGTAATTAGGATCATTACGCCCGGATATACCGCCAATAAAGGGTAATCCAAAATATGCGCCTGTGCTCCCTGAAGCATACTTCCCCAGGATGCACGTGGAATCTGCACACCTAATCCCAGGAAACTTAGAGAAGATTCCATCAGAATTGCATTTGCCACACTCAAGCTTGCTGCAACAATAACCGGTCCTAAAATATTAGGGATAATATGTTTAATGATCACACGAAAGTTTGATGCCCCCAGATTCTGTGTAGCCACCACAAAATCTCGTTCCTTTAATGACATTGTCTCCGCTCTCGTAATTCTTGCGACGGATGCCCAGGAAAACAGACTCAACACAACAATCAGAGTCGGTAAACCAGGCTTTAAAAAGGTATTTAAAATAACCATTAACAGCATACTCGGAAGAGCAAGGAAAATATCTGTAAAACTCATCAAAAACATATCTACTTTTCCTCCGACATAACCGGAGAATACACCTAATGATGTTCCGATTACAACTGTCATGATCATAGACATGAATCCCACCAGCAAAGAAACTCTTCCACCATATAAGGTTCTGGTAAAATAATCTCTTCCGTACTCATCTGTGCCAAACCAGTGACTGGATGAAATACCCTGCAGCTTTTGAGAGGCGTCTAACTTATAAGGATCGTAAGGACTAAGAGGTGCCAAAAGAACAGCAATGATGAGAATGGCAAGAAGTACGACACTTACCATAGCAACTTTGTTTTTCTTTAGTTCTTTCCAGATATCTTTCCATACACTCTGTCTCTCCACAGAAATTTCTACTGTTTTCTTTTTTTCCAGTTTTGCAAACGAATCGTTGGTTATTACTATATTATTTTCCACCGGATGCACCTCCCCGTTTAATTCTTGGATCAACAAAGGCATACAATAAATCTGCAATAAAATTACCGACTACCAAAAGAAAACCAGAAAGCATAACATACGCCATGATTACTGGATAATCCCTTGAACCAATCGCAGACATCGCAAAGGTTCCAATTCCCGGCCATCCAAAGACACTTTCTACAATAAAGGATCCACATACCAAAGATGCCAGATTCATTCCCATCAATGTAATGATAGGCAACAGCGTGTTTTTCAACACATGTCGGAATAAAATTTTCGTCTGAGAATCTCCCTTTGCTTCGGCGGTAAGCACATACTCTTCGCTTAACTGTCCGATGGTATTTGCACGGATATAACGGATATAAACCGCAACATGACCGATACTAAGCGTAATACATGGAAGAATCATATGCTGGAACGTATCAAATGCAGATACATTTCCAACGGTATGCATACCGGAAGAAGGTAATACCTTTAATACTGCAGCAAATACAATAATAAGCAGCATACCAAACCAAAAAGAAGGAATGGACATTCCCATATACGCTAACGAACTTATCAAGTTATCAAGCCATGAGTTCTTCTTATATCCCGACCATAAGCCAAGCGGGATTGCAAGTAAAAGTGACAAGATCATAGAACTTCCCATAAGTATGATTGTTGCCGGAAGACGTTGCATAAACTGTGGCCACACAGCCGACTTATTAGATAAGGATACACCTAAATCTCCGTGTACCGCACGTTTAGCCCAGGCAAAATACTGCTCTGTCATGCTCTTATCCAACCCCAATTGTGCAATCACATTAGCTTTCTGTTCTTCCGTCATTTCCGGATTCACATACATATCCGATATGTCACCTGGTGCAAAATAGACAATTGCAAATGAAAAAAAGGAAATCAATATCATTACGATTACTACCTGAGCCGTCTTTTTTAAACAATATTTCCACATAAGTATTCCTCTCTGTAAAATCGAATATATGAAAGAATGTGGCTTGTCTTTACTTTAAAGGCATGCCACATTCCGTATGCTTTTCAGCTAGTGTAAATTTTTAATCCACATGAATAGATAAGTAATCAATGAATTCAGGAACAACTGACGAACCATCTAAACCAGTAACATTTTTCTGCGAAACCATAACAAAGTTTGTATATGTAAGTGGGTATTCCCAACATTCTTCCAAAGCTTTGTCCTGAATTGTATTCCAAAGTTCCTGTTTTTCTTTCGCATCTGCAGTTCCTATGGCTTTCTGAGCAAGCCCTGAAACTTCATCACTGTATCCACAATCACAGAGACGATTTGTAAAGTAGCTGATTGCCTGTCCACAGTTTGAACCACGCTGTGAATCCCATCCGTTTGTACCAAGATCCCATGTTGTAGCCAGTTCTTTATCTTTGCTTGCAAAGAAACGTGGGAAGAATGTAGAAGTATCGCAGCTTTCAATATTTACTGTTACGCCGATTTCAGCTAACTGCTGCTGTACGACAGTTGCTACAGCTTCCATATTTGCACGGTCTGAATTGTAAATATATGTAAGTTCTTTTCCTTCCAATCCAGATGATTTTGCAAGTTTTTTTGCTTCTTCCAGATTGAAGTTATATCCTTTACAGTCTTTATTATAAATAGACTGGTCCGGTGTGATGAGGCTGTTCGCTGGCTCTGCAAGTTCATTTGATCCCCATGCAAAATCAACAATCGCATCTTTGTCAAGTGCAAGGAAGATTGCTTTTCTTGCATCCTGAGATAATGTAGACATTACCGGTCCGTGTGGGTTTAACTGAAGGTAATTAAGACGAGCTTCTGATATACTGTACATATTGTATTTATCAGACTCCTCTTTGTATTTCTTCAGGTCTTCTGCGCTTGTAACACGCATATAATCAATTCCGCCATTTTCAAATTCGATCTGTTTTGTGCTTCCGCTGCCGATTGTTTTTATAACGACTTTCTTAACAGAAGGAGTTCCTCTGTAGTAGTCATCTCTTGCTGTATAAACAAAACTATCTTCGTTAATTTCGCTTACTACATATGCTCCAGATGTAGCCATACCCGGTGTTTTGAAGTATGTACTGTCATTAATCTTTGACGGATCATTATCAAATGCATGTGCCGGCATTGGATAGAACTGAGATAACGTTCTGACATAGTTATCATATACTGATGGAAGTACAAATTCCATTGTCTTATCATCAATCTCGTTGATCTGCACTTCTCCACCATTTACCTTGGTGAATGATGTAGGTCCGCCATAAACCAATACACCATAATCAATGGTAAATTTGATATCTTTTACTGTAACCGGTTCTCCATCACTCCATGTTGCCTTGTCATTAATATGAAGTGTGTAGGTAAGACCATCTTCTGAAATATCAAGCTTATCAGCCAGATAATATTCCAGACCGTCTTTTGTCTCAGCAAATAACGGTTCATAGATTGGACGGATTGCACTTACCAAGTCATCACTGCTCTGTGCACTTGGCTGAAGTGAATTTGGCATATAATTCAATGCAAATGTAAAAGTCCCATCACTTTTTGCCTCTTTCTTCGTGTCTTCTGTCTTTGCGCTGCTGTCTTTCTTGTCAGAACTTCCACCACATCCGGCAAGCATACCGACTGCTAAAATTCCTGCACACAATAATGCGAGTGCTCTTCTTTTCATTTTCCTTTTTCCTCCATTGTATTTTCCTTAAGTTGTTCTGTCTGTGTATCCCCTTGTTAACAACTCTTCAAAAATACTACCAAAATGTTTTTTTCTTTGCAAATTGCTTTTTTCTATCAATTTTTGTACTTATTGATATCGTTTATCAATAATTCCAGAAAACGCTGATTTCCCGTTATTTTTGTATCTTTTAACAATTTATTGCTTTTATCTATAGTAAAAAATATAACTTTTTTACAATTTCTTTTACCTTTTTTGCAATGTGTATTGTATAATGATTACAAAAGATTTGTTAAATTTTATTCAACATGAAAGGTTTATAAATGAAAAAATTGTATGAGCAAAGCCCTGAAATGCAGCTGTCCGGCAAATGCCAGCTGCGCCATGTAAAATGCACGCACCACAAAGGATATCTGCTGGAAGATCTTTCCATGATCAAAAGCGGATTTTATGAGATCATCTTTTGTAAAAGCGGAGATTTTCTGTTCCGCATCGGCCAGAAACGGCATTTTATTACAAATGGCGATATTCTGGTTATTCCACCGGATATTCCACACTACTTTACTTCCAGTGATCTCGTTGCAAACTATTATGATTTTATCACTGTATGGCTGGAAAAATCATATATTTCCAATCTGAAAAGCCAGCTTCCGGCCCTTAAGGAATCTGTTTTCAATATTGACACACCTCATCTTCTTCATACTACCAATAAGCTGTGTAATTTTGAGGAAGAATTTGAAACCTTTTACCGGGAATATGCTTCTTATGGGGAGCTTTCTGAAACCTATGCCTGTGGTGTATCCACCTGTCTTCTGGTAAAAGTCATTAACTATGCCCTGAAATATTCCAACGAATTTATTGAGATCGAATCCGATCAGACCAATCAGATCGTCCGCTATCTGGATCAGCATTTTCTGAAAGAAATCGGTGTGGAGGATCTGGCGCGTACTTTCCACATGAGCAAGAGCAGTCTGAACAAATTTTTTCAGAAACAACTGAATACAACCTGTCATCAGTATATTTTAAAGAAACGGCTGGCACTTGCGGTCTCGCTGATCCGGCAGGATGTTCCGCTTAAAACGGTTGCTGTCCAGTCCGGTTTTGGAGACTATTCTTCATTTTTTCGTGCTTTTAAGAAAATGTATCATATTTCCCCGACCGAATGTCAGGCAGACAATGAAAAACTGAAAAAGATCAAACATTAGCCTGGAGAATGACTTGTCTGAATAGTGTCGACATGCAAAAAACTTCGGATATTCTGGATTTTCGCCAGTGATCCGAAGTTTTTCTTGTTTAATATTTCTTTTTTTGATTGTCTTTATTTCACCAGATGTACTTCTGCCTTCTTCTCATTCAGCTTCTGTGCAGTCTCATGCTCATTGACATAGATACTGATATGTTTTTCTTTACCGGCAGTATCGTAATCTTCTGCAGTAAATACATGTCCGTCAATGATCACCTTTGTTCCATACGGAATCTCATCCGGGTCAACCGCAATGGTCTGCCCTTCAACAACCGGAGTTCCGGTTGCTTTGACTTTGCTTGCCTTCGCACGGCAAGTCTCGCAGGAACAATAATAATCAATGGTATACTCTCCAATACTGTCTCCATACTGTTCGGCTGTAGCGTTCTGTTCGTTCACATCCGTGCCTTCCAGATTATAATTTTCTTCCAGGATTCTGGTTGCCCAGACAGCTTCCGGAATATATACCGTTCCGGAAATGATTCCCTGGTCTTCATTTGCAGCTTCGATGGTCTTTCCGTCTCCTGCATACATCACAACATGATGGACATAACCGTCTTTTGCATAGAAAATCAAATCCCCCGGCTGTGCGTCTTCAACCGGAATCTTGGTTCCATACTGGCTCTGATCTTCGGCTACTCTTGGCAGATTATAGCCAAAATTCTTATAGATCTGCTGTACAAATCCGGAGCAGTCCGCCCCTTCTGTCAGGCTTGTACCGCCCCATACATAAGGATTGCCAATGAACTGTGCGGCAAAATCCAGCATTGCCTGGCGGATCGCATTCCCCGGTGTTCCCGTCTTTACAGAAGCATAGCTATAATAAAGTGCCTGGTTATCTTCCGGTGCGATCAGTTCTGTAGCTGTCTGGTAAGCACCTTCGCCTGCTGCTTCTACCTGCGCTTTTACTTCATCCCCAGTCTGAACAGCCTCTTTAGAGACAAACCCACGGACATCCCCGGACTCCACATAAATCCAGTCTTTCTCTGCATCCGCAAGGATATAACACAGATTACCCTGGGACATGGTTCCGATCACACGTGACTGTCCATTTGCCTCTTCCTGGATTGCTACAGTTCCATCCGACTTTGATGCATCTGCCAGTGCATATTTTTTCGTAGCCAGTGTCTGATTTACGGTTGCACGTACATGGGTAAATGCCTGATTTTCATTTGCCGGAACCGTTTCTTTTGCAAGGGATGCTGTTCCTTCGATTCCAGTGTATGCAATCTTGGCTTTTTTTGCAGCTTTTTTTGCCTGCTTCTGGTATCCACTCAGCAGTACCTGTGCGGCATCTCCGGTATAAAGCTCGGATTCTTTTACAAATCCTCTGACCTTTCCGGATTCTACATACAGCCATCCATTCTTTTCTTCTTTCAGAATGTAGAGAAGTCCATCCTGTGAAATTTCTCCGACAGAACGCACCTTTTCGGTCAACTGCCGGGATGCTGGGGATGCATTTAAAGTATCATCCTGCAATGCTGTAGCAGTATCCGAGTTTAAGGATGACTTCTTTCCCGAAGTGTCTGCTGTGTTTTTTAATGTCTCGGCAGAAAATGTATTAAGCTGTACTTTCTTTGCTGTTTTCGTCTTTTTCGCAGAAGATTTCGTCTTTGATTTCTTCGCCTTTACGGAAGTTTCCTTATGAAACAGTTTTTTAGCATCAGCTGTTGCTTCCTGAATATCACTTTCTGTCCGATCAGTATCAACGGCTCCACTGATATCCTCCGGAATTGCCTCACGTATGCTGATCTTTGTCTTTGCAAATGCATATTTTCTCGCAACTGTCCAGAAACGGAAATCTTCTTCGTATTCCGGAAGACTGACGATCTGCTGTCTCTTGACCAGTTCTTCATTGGTCATCTTGTGTTCACTATCCTGCGCATTTTTTTCCTGCTCCTGCGCTTTGTTTTCTTCTGAGTCTTCTGTCTGGTCTTCCGAAGGCTGCTGTTCATTGTTCACATTGCCATCTGAAGGCTGCTGTGGTGTATCCGGATTGACCGGATCTGTCGGTTGCTCCGGCGTAACCGGCACATCTGGATTAGCCGGGATTACTTCTACTTAATCTCCTGTTATCGGATCAACCTTCCATCCTGTTTTCGCTGCATCACGCAGACCGGTATCTTCCAGATATCCAGTCTCTTCATTGTATCTGATTTCTTCATTATGAATCATCTCCAGGACAAGATCTGATACTTCTGTAAGTGTATCACGCCCATCAATGGATTTTGCCTGTAATTTTTCTCCATTTTCTGATCCATTAGAAGTAACCTCTGTAAGACCGCTCTCTGCTGCCCAAGCTGTTGCCGGAGCGCTGAAAGTAAGTCCGAAAACAAGTAATCCTGCTAGAATTTTTACTCCTGTCATTTTTGCTACCTGTATATTTCTATATTTCAAAATCTGTTGCTCCTTCTTACAAATTCTGTAAAATGCAGTCCTTTTAGTCGAAACGCGACATTTTTATTTTACTACTCTTTGACAAAACCGTCCATATTTCATTAAAAATATTTCTGATAAAATTTTTCAAACTCAGAGAGTAATTTCTTTCGGAAAATATTTTGGTAAAATGAGAAAAAGGAAATGTCCTGACATATTTTACGTCAGAACATTTCCCTGTTTTTATGGCTTTAGATAAACTCCGGAAGAACAAATTATCCTTCGCTTAATTTTTATTTAACCAGATATACTTCTGCATTCGTCACGCCGAGAGCAAGTGCTTCTTCATGGCTGTTTACATAGACATCAATGTGGTTTTTCTTGATCGCACCACCACAGTCTTCAGCAGTAAATACATGTCCGCCGATGATGACTTTTGTTCCGTAAGGGATTACACTCGGATCCACCGCAATGGTCTGTCCCTCAATGACCGGAGTTCCGGTTGCTGTGATCCCGTCTGCTTTGTTACAGCAGATTTCACATGCACAGTAATATGTAATCGTAAAATTGCCAAGATCCGTTCCGTACATCTCCTGCGTTGCATTGACCTCGCCGATTCCTCCACCTGCGACGGTATAATTATCGTCCAGAATCCGGGTCGCCCATACTGCATCTTTGTCGTAAACAGTTCCGTAAATAATTCCAACATCTTCATTTGCAGCTTCGATGGTCTTTCCATCTCCGGCATACATCACAACATGATATACATAACCGTTCTTTGCATAGAAGATCAGGTCTCCCGGCTGTGCGTCTTCTACCGGAATCTTGGTTCCATACTGGCTCTGATCCTCGGCAACACGCGGAAGATCATATCCGTAAGCCTTGTAGATCTGCTGTACAAATCCGGAACAGTCCGCCCCATTTGTCAGACTTGTTCCGCCCCACACATAAGGATTACCGACAAACTGGGATGCATATTCAATCATTGACTGGCGGATTTCACCACTCGGCGTTCCTTCTTTTGTAGAAGTCAGCGTATAATAAAGAGCCTTATTATCTTCCGGATCCATGTTTTCATCTGCTACCGAATAGGAATCAGCTCCTCTTTCTGTCACCTGTGCTTTGGTTTCAGCATCTGATTTCAAATACTTCTTTTCCGCAAAGCCTCTGACATCTCCGGATTCTACATAAACCCAGTCTGAATCTTCATCTGCGAGAATGTAGCAGAGCTCTCCTGCTGTCATTGTCCCAACAACTCTGGAATCCGCATTCTTCTCTTCTTGAATATTCAGGATTCCTTTTTTATCGGTATCTAGCTGATCGCTTACCAGTGCCGGTTCTTTATCTGCAACCGTCTGCTTCACCGTCGCGCGGAGATAGGTATATGCCTGATTATCTTTTGCATCTATCAGTGCCTGTGCCGTCTTTGCGGTTCCCTCGATTCCGGTATAGTCTTTGTTTTCTTTGGAAGCTTTTAACCTGGCCTGTGTCTGATAGACATCCAGAAGTTCCTGTGCCGCATCTTCCGTATAAATTTCAGACGCCTTTACAAATCCCCTGACATTACCGGATTCCACATACAACCAGCCATTGTCTTCTTCTTTCAAAATATAAAGAAGCCCGTCCTGCGAAATCGTTCCGACCGAGCGGACCTTTTCTTCCATCTGCTGTGCTGCCAGGTCAGCAGTCACTTTTGCCGCCTGTTCTTCTTTCTGCTTCTGCAGATCCTTCTCAGCCTGCCTTGCTGCTTCAGCTCTTTTTCCAGCTTTCAGATTGGTCTGATTCGGTGCCTCTGTCTTTAATTTCGCTGATGAAAAAATGTTGAGTCCGGTCAGTTTGATCTGCGTAGATTTCTTTATGCTTTTTGCCGTTTTTGTACGTTTCACTTTTTTCGTGTTGTATTTTTGATTCTCTATATCGAATCCGGCTTTCAGCTCTTTTGCATCTTTTTTTGCCGCTTCAAGCTCTGCTTCTTTGGCTTCTTCGGAAGTATCTGCCCTGCCATCTGCAGCTTCCGGAATTTCCTCCCGTATATTGATCGCTGTTCTGGCAAATGCATATTTTCTTGCCACAGTCCAGAAACGGAAATCCTCTACCATCTCTGGCTGCTTCACAATCTGCTGACGGTTGATCAGTTCAGAATTACTGACTGCAGTTTTTGATTCGTTCTGACCGGCTGCTTCTTCTGCTTTGCTGATCTCCTGTGTATGGTCGATCTCACTTCCCGGAATTGGGTCGGTCTTTGTAGCTTTCCGGTCTTCGGAAGAATCTGGCTTATCAGTATCCGGTGTCTGAATCGGATCTTTGGAATCGGATTTGCCGGAATCCGGGCTATCCGGATTTTCCGGAGTGCCTGGTTTTTCCGGAGTTTCTGGTTTTTCCGGTGTCTCTGGATTTTCCGGTGTATCCGGCTTTTCTGGAGTGCCTGGCTTTTCCGGTGTCTCTGGATTTTCCGGTGTATCCGGCTTTTCTGGAGTGCCTGGCTTTTCCGGTGTCTCTGGATTTTCCGGTGTATCCGGTTTTTCTGGAGTGTCCGGTTTTTCTGGAGCCTCTGGAATTTCTGGATTCTCCGGGGTTTCCGGTGTCTCTGGATTTTCTTGATTTCCAGGGGTGTCCGGTATGACTGGTGTCTCCGGAACATCCGGTGTCTCTGTCAGGCGTTCTCCTGTCTCCGGATCCACTTTCTGACCAGTCGAGGTATCTTCCAGATAGCCGGTTTCATCATTCAGCCTGACTGCTCCTCTTTCCATCATTCCCCGTACATAATCAGATACACTCACAAATACTTCCGATCCATCTGTCTTTTTTGCCTGCACTGTATTCTCTGCCACAACGGCCGTTTCTCCATCATCGGCAAATACCGCCATTGGCGAACCAAGAGCCATTCCAAATGCCAGAAGACTTGCCAGTGTCTTTGTCCCGATCCTTTTTGATATAAATTTGTTCCTAAACTTCAATAATTGATCCTCCTCTCGTAAATAGACTATAAGTTGTATGTTAATTTTTGGAGTTTTCAAAAAATTCTTCTTCGCATTAACAATTGCATTAATAAAATGTATGAAACATTAAATTTAGGGGTTCCATTCATCTTTTATTTGATTATTTTTAATTATAGCATAAATTCTGATATGCTACCCTCATATAGGACAATGAAATATAAAAGTCCTATATGGGGGTAT
>OLRA01000086.1_pt1 | contig 115983 bp, 104 predicted proteins | sample 1673011 | NCBI WGS metagenome assembly OLRA01 (sample SAMEA3136746, study PRJEB25190) | human gut metagenome | reverse complement strand
GATAACTCATTCAATCTTTTTCTACCCCTCCGTGTCTACTTTTACGAGTGCAGCATTTTGTACCGCGCGCGAGAAGTAGACCGCCGCATATGGAATCACTCCAGATGCGGCGGGCAGAAACGCGCTCAATTGATGCATTGAGCCTCAATATATGTAAACTAAATCAATGCCTTACTACGTTACTTGATTTGTTGATTACGGACTTCGGGCGGCCGTAGTAATCTATGTGGGCGTTCCCGGATGTTTCGGTCTCAAGCTTTTCGGTAACAGTGACGGAGGCCCCGGACACCCCTGACAGATTCAATGACGCATCCTTCACCGTAAATTTATCGGCATTGACAACAGCAGTTCCGCTGCCAGAGACGGCCAGCTCATTTCCGGTTCCTTTGAGGGACAGAGATGTAGCGCCATGCATATCAGCAGAGACCTTTCTGATTGCCCCGGATAAACTGAAAGATGACGTGCCGGAGAGAGTCGCGCACAGTTCACCGGCATTGACTTCTAACGTCATGAACTTGCTCACGCCGCTGGCTGTCGCATTGATGGACTCAGAACGGAAATTCTCCAGACTGATCTTGGACGTACCAGACAGGGACAAGACTACCTTATCCGAATTTATCGAGGAAAGGCCGCCTATCTCAGCAACTCCACTGCACGTGATATGGCAAGAGCCGGACGTCAGAGTCAGGTTGTTAATCTTGGTGGAACCGCTCATAGTGATAGTCGCCTTGTCCCACGTTCCGGAAAGCCCTTCGAGTTTAGTTATTCCGGACAGGTTGACCGCCAGGCTCTCACCCGAAAACGCACCGCCGGACACGCTCATCTGAGAGTTTCCGCTCAACGTAACGCTCGGAAACTCAGGCGTATATATTGTTACGGTCGCGCTCGGGATACTTACATTCGAACTGCGATACGGATACTTCTTCATTTTCTTTACCAGTTCCAGGGCACTTCCGGTCTGCCTGATTTCGAACAGGTCGATGTCATCCCTGTCCCACACTTCCATAATGACTTTATAGTGATCCGACTTGACCAATGATATTTTATAATTTGTAGAGACGAATCGGCCCCTTCCGGAAACCGTCTGGCCGTCAGACACGGTGCGGATAGCATTGAAAGACGTAAAATCATATTCCCGTCTCACAGCAGGATTTTCACCAGCATTGACCTGAATCACGGACATCGCGCAAAGCAATATCAGCACAAAAAGATTCTTTTTCATAACATTGATAATTTAGATTTCATTAACATTCTGAGCACCAGTATAATATGCCTGGCAACATTCGCCGTAAAGGGCTCTGATTTCTTCCAGGCTGCTGTCGCAATACTTCCTCGTAACCTCCAGTTTTTCAGCATTTCCAAGGCCGTCAAGCCCCCCGATCATGCTGTCCGGAGAATTAAGCAGCTCCTCAATGACCTCCGACAAGTCCATTTCCCTGCACAGCTCGGAAGACATCTCCATCTCCCGTACCTCCGAAAGCAGCGGCGCCACGCCTTCCCGATAGTTCGTCATATAGACCTCGACCGGATCGACCTGAGCCTCCGGCCATCGCAGAATGACGAGAATTGTCAATGCTGCCGCCATCCCGACAAAGGTCAATGCAATTGTACGTCTGCGGAAACGTTTCCTTGCACGCTCTTTATGTAGCCGCCCAAGAAAATCCTGCTCGGAGACGGACGGATCTGCTCCGGCCTCATCAGCAAGGCTTCTATAGTTGTCGAAATATTTTTCTATATCATTCATAATCATTGACTTTCAATTTTTCTCTTAGCCTCTCTGCAAGTTTTCTGCGGCCTCTGAGGTATTGACTTCGGACAGAGGACTCGCTGATTCCCAGCATTGACGCAATCTCTTTATAATCAATGTCTTCTATAAGCTTCAATGTCAATATCGTCCGGTATCCGTCCGGCATTGCCTTCAGCAGGTCCATCACCATCGGGAACACTTTTCCGTCCAATCCGGACCAGACCTCTTCATTGTCATCGGCAAGAACAGGTTCGGCAGAAGCGAAGGCGTCGTCGATATTCACGAAGCGCTTTTCGCGGCGCAGGAAGTCTATCGATCTGTTTATGCACATCCGCCGCAGCCACGCCCATTCGTCGTCAGGTCTCCTGCCACCCGTAAGAAATCGGATCAATGTCTCCTGCATGATTTCTTCCGCCTCGCTTGATGACAATGTGATGCGCAAGGCCGTATTGTACAGTCTTTTACCGTATTGCCGGAACAGTTCCGTCGCTTTTTTGTCATCAATGCCCATATCCTTTTCACCGCTTGCACTGCAAATCTATCAAATCTTCTATACTCTTGACGGGCAATAATCGGATTTGTTGCATATCGTTTCTAAAAAAATCAGCCCGGTACATCTTCGTGCCGGGCTGAATCTTTCAATATGTGTGTCGAAATGTTATTCTGCAGGGGTAGTCACTGACTGTTTGAAGAGGCCGGTGATGGCGCTGCCGTTCTTTACGCCGAATGCCACGATGACATATTCGGTATTAGGGCTGCATGCATCACGTGTGATATTATAGTTGCCTTTAGGAAGACCATAATATATTTCATAGCCAAAATCCTCTATGACAGACTTGATGATCTGCTCGTCATTCATTCCTTCGAATTTGGCAGTCTTATAGACATTTGCCACGTACTCCATATCAGGATCTCCAGGTACGAAATCTACAGAAATCTTGGTTGCTGTAAGTTCCTTGACATTGATCTCGATAGCCTTTTCTCCGGAAGGAGGAGTAGTGCTCTCGACCTTGGTCTTGAACAGCCTTTTGGTCACAGAAGTGGTGGCAGCGTAATCATTGTTCGGATCCACTCCGAAGACTACCACGTAGTATTCAGTATTGGATTTCAGTCCACTCTTGGAAACTACGGTAGCACCTGTCTTCTCGTATCCATAGATTTCGTATCCAAGTTCGTTTTTCACAGCCTTGACGATTTCCTCGTCAGTCTTTTCACTGTATTTGGATGCTTCCAGCACATAGCTGAAATACTTGGCTGTCGCATCGGAAGGCGTTACCGTCGCCTTGAGCGATGAAGTGGTCACTTCGTCCTCAGAGATAGTGAAAGAAAGAGTCGGCTCCTGTGCCTCGCCTTCTCCAGGAACTACGATTTTCTTGAACAGACCGCTTGACGGAACGGCACTATATGCGTTGTTCGGGTCTTTTTCCACATAGAAGGCATAGATGATATATTCCTTGCCGGTGGTCAAAGGATTGACGTTATGGCCAGTCATGGCTCCCTTGCTGGCAGTCAGCCAGAAATAACCGTCTCCGCTTCTTTCTTTTATGGCTCTTGTCATGATTTCCTCATCCGTGAGGCCCTTGAATTCGTCATAAGAACGCCAATCATATACGAAGTGGATGTTGTCGTCAGACGGAACGACTGTGAACTCCAAGTCTGTAGCTGTGAGCTTGTTCACTACGATTTCAATGTCCTTCTCGCCCGGCTTCTGAGCGCCTTCACCTGTCTTGAACTCTTTTCTGGCAAGGTCAGTGGTCGCCATACATATTTCACCGTGGTATGTCACGCCGAATGCAACTACCAGATAGTCACAGTTGTCAGGCAAAGCTGCAAAGTTGTAGGAATCCTTCCCTTTGGAGAAGTTCTTGCTTGCAAACTCTTCGAAGGATTCGTCTTTCAGATGAGCGTCGAACAGCTTGGAGTAGTAGTTCAAGATGGCTTCGTCGGTGTCTCCACCCACAGTCGTAGATAACTGGGACTTGTTTATCGCAGTGAAGAAATAATACTCGTCATCTTTTGACGGGGTTACCTCGACTATTGCGGAGGTCCCTGTCGGCTGCTTGACATTGATTTCAAATGTCATATCGGATTTCTGTACGCCCGGGTCCTTCTCTGTCTTGAATGTCTCTGACGCTACTCCCGTGGTGATAAGACCGTTGATGTCCACACCGAAAACTATGGCGATGTACTCAGTCTCGGAAGCAAGTGAAGGTACTGTTCCTTCCATTTTGCCGGAATAGCTGAGGATGAGATACATATCCCCGAAGGTCTTCTCGCTGAGTTCAGCCAACTGCTTGACTTGGGCGATATAATCCTCTGCAAATGCACGCACGTCGCCATTGTAGTCCTTGTCAAACAGCACTTTAGGTGTAACATTGAAGAAATACTTGTCGGTATAGTTGCCGGCATTGACGGTCACCTGCGCATTGTAGAATGTGACGTCGTGGAAACTCATGGTGAACGGCGTGTCGAGTTCCGTGTCCTCGGTGGTGGTGAGGACAGCAACACTCCATTCTGAATCCTTGAACGCATTCTTGTCAGCAGAAACGGCTTGAACCTTGAGCGTATGGGTGGAGTTGGTCTCCAAGTTGTCCCATGCCATCTCCTTCTCCGTAGTGGACACCACGTCCCGGTCGTCGAAAATGACATTGTAGCTTGCTGCTCCTGCAACTTCGGTCCAGAAAGCGGCTACTGATGTCTTGGTGGTCTTGGCTTCGTCCTGAATTACCTTTGGTGACGAAAGCTGAGAAATGTCCCCGTTTTTCTCGTTACCGCATGAGAGCAGCGCACAAGAGAGGGCGAACATTGTAAAAATTCGCAATGTCTTCATAAAAGATTTTTATGTTTATTTGTTTGTGAAAGATTATTTCGTCGGATGTTCTCTGACAAGGTCCCCAAGTTCGTTCCAAGGAATGGTAACCTTTATGATTCCGAGATAATATGGCCCGATTTCATACTGGCCGTAAACGTAAGTCACACCCTGTTCTGAAACCTTGAAATTGCCATTCGGCTCAAGGTCCTTGATGAAGAGCGCGTCGTAAGACTCCTGGTCAGGCATCTCGTCGTGAAGATGAGCGGAGAGCAATGCGGAAAGAGCCTCCTTGTAGCCAGGGATGAAGAAATCCTCCTCTGTCACATGCTTGCCAGTCTTCAGGTCAATGTTTACTGACGATTCGACTGTGGAGCCGTGTGCGCCACCTTCGAACACGTAGTTGGAAACAGTGTATGTGATGATGTTGTCGTGTCTTCCGGAAAAATAGCCTTCCAGCTTGTTCTCCCAGGAGAAGAAACCCGCTCCCATGTCATTGGCCTCATCACCTTGGGCTTCACTGAGCAGCTCCAGGTTGGCCTTCTTGTACTCGGCCACGAAATCGCCTGCCCAGCGGTTGGCCGCATCTTCCACAGAAAGTCCCGAGTAGTCAGAGCCGAAAGTGGCCTCCACGATAATCTCGCAGATAGAGTTCTTTACACTGTCCACAAGACCATCTACAGGATATTCTGCATTGACATTGACCCGGACGGAGTCGCTCCGTTCAGGAGAAAGTGCCTCTGTCACATTGACATTGACACTGTTTACCTTCACCTCCTGGTCATTGCAGGAAGCGAGGAGAAGGGCCGCGCCGATACACAGCGACAAGCCCGATGATGATATAATCTTGTTCATAATCAGTCGTTGTTCATTTCTTTGATATTCACCTCGTCACGTTTGCTGCTGCCCATCAGCCATTCGCAGTAGTAGTCAGCCATTCTCCAGAAGAAGTACTCGTTCATGTCTCCGAATCCGTGCCTCTGTCCCGGAAGAATCAGCATGTCGAAACGCTTGTTCGCACGGATGAGGGCATTGACCACGCGAATGGTATTGGCAGGATGGACATTGTTGTCAATGTCACCGTGCACGAGCATGAGGTGGCCTTTCAGGTTGGAAGCGATCTCCGGATTCGTTTCGATAGAATATACGAATGTGGTATCGCCGGCCTCCACTTTCTCCGTGATTCCGTGATGCTGCTCGCTCCACCACCTGTTGTAGATGCTGTTGTCATGGTTTCCCGCGCAGGAAACTGCAGCCTTGAAGAAGTCAGGGTATTTGAGCATCGCTGCTGTGGACATGAAACCGCCGCCGGAGTGTCCGTGGATGCCGACCCTGTTCAGGTCAATCCAGCTGTACCTTGCCCCCAACTGCTGTATTGCATATTTCTGGTCCTCGAGGCCGTAGTCGCGGAGATTGCCGTAGCCGTAGTTGTGGTACCATTTGGACCTGTCCGGATGACCGCCCCTGTTGCCTACAGTTATGACAATGAACCCGAGCTGAGCCAGCCTGTCTGTCCTCGTGAATCCTCTGCTCCACGAAATGTTGTTGGCCTCCACCTGAGGGCCCGGATATACGTAATCGCATATAGGATAGACCTTTGTGGAATCGAAATCAAATGGTTTGTAGATGGCTCCGTAGAGGTCTGTTATACCATCTGCCGCCTTGACCTTGAACCTCTCAGGGAACTTGTAACCTGCAGCGAAAAGAAGCGAGAAGTCAGCCTCGCCGAGGTCGCACACTTTCTTGCCGGCCGCATCGAAAAGCGCAGAAGCCGGCTTGTAGTCCACGCGGGAATAATTGGCAATGAAATACTTGCCGTCCTCAGAGGCTATCGCGTCAATGTTCATGTCCGGGATGTCGAGCATTTTCGGCTCACCGCCCTGCAGACTTACCCTGTAAACATGCATCTGATATGGATTTTCGCCCTTTTCCTTACCACAGGCACGGAACAGGACATAGCCCTCCTTTTCATTGACTGCGAGCACGTCGTCCACATGATATGCCCCTTCGGTAAGGTTTCTTATCAATGTTCCGTCAGCATTATAGAGATAAAGATTCGCCCATCCGTTGCGCTCGGACCAATGAATCAGTTTCCTTCCGCCGTCCAGAAGCCTTGTCTGCCTGCTTTCCACGTAAGTGTTCATCCTCTCGGAAATAACGGTCTTGGTCGAATCGCTGTCCACATCCACGTAGCAGATGTCCATGCGTTTCAAGTCACGGCTCATGCGGGTAAGATAGAACCCGTTGTCATCTCCGAGCCAACGCGAACCGTAGAACTCATCGAACTGGTCGTCGGTAGTACGGACATCCGGCTGCATGATGAGGTCCTGGTCTTTGAACGCATTGATTTTTACCTGTCTGGAGGTCCAGTCAGAGGTGGAGAATACGTACAGATGGCCCTTAGGTCCCGGCTCTCCCGGCATCTGGTATTTGTAAGTCTCCAGTGTAGGACGTGGCTGAGTCAATGAATTGATGACCCAGAAGTCCTTGAGCGGTGCCATATCCCAACGCATCACTGCAATGTGCCTGGAGTCCGGCGACCATACCAGTTCCGACGGAAATACCCTCTTGGTCGTGTCTGTCTCGGTGTTTCCGCTGTAGTTGTTTATGCCGTAACAGAAGTCCTTGTATCCGTCCGATGTTATCCTGTGCTCGACCAGCGTGCTGTCCTTCGGGTCCTTGGCTGCCTTGCGCAGGTTCAGGGTGTCCATATAGAAGAGGTTGGAATTCTTCATATATACACCTGTCAGGCCGTCCGGAGACACATTTGCCCAGTCCGGATATTTTTCCTTCTTGTCGGCGGTGTCGTATGTCAGCTTCTTCCCGGCGATTTCATAGCGGAAATGATATGTCAGCTTCTCGCCTGTGGCTTTTCCCGTCGTATCTGTTTTCTCCTTGGTGCTCTTGATGTCGAATTTCAGGATGCCGTCGTTTTCCGGGTCAATGCTGATGTTGCTTATCGGCAAGTGCTTGGCATCGAACGGGTCACGCATGATTTCGGTAATCTGCATCGCGAGCTTGTCCATGTCGAATACCGGCTCGGTCTTTCCCGCTTTCGGGTCCGCTATATAATATTGTGTCCCGTCAGATGTCTTCCATGCGTACAGAAACTTATCTCCGTTACGGAACCAGACCGGTCTTACGGAAGTGGAAAAAACCATCTGGCCAATGCGCTTGGCGGAGAATCTCTCTGCAAGCTCGTAGTTCGGCGTGCGCACCATCCTCTCCTGACGGCTCTGCGCCATTCCGGAGACTGCCAAGAGTGTCAATGCTGCCGCACAGACCAATTTCTTGTTTGTCAATGTTTTTGCCATAATATCCTGTCGTTTTTCAAAAGGTCCCCAAATTTAGGTAAAATAAACGGAATAAATCATAACTTTGCCCATCTGTAGGGGAACTTTCCTTGACAATGGATTGTCCCGGACTGACACATTTTTTAATACACCATCAAATCAATTCATTGACTATGAACATGATACTCAGATTGTTAGTTGCATCTGCATTGACATTGACCTTTATGAGCAGCCGGCAGCCGGCATCGGCGCAGAAAAGTCCGGCTTTCGGAGCGAAGTTCAAGATTGCCGAGGGCGCGGATCTCCGCATTCTGGATGACAATATCTGGGACTACAGCCAAGATACGGTTCCGCCGAAGTGGAAGGAAATAGGGGAGGACCCGAGGGATTTCCGGAGGGCTCCGCAGTTCGCGCGTATGGTGAAGGATTATATGCCTGACGTTTTCGCTTTCCAAGAGTATTCGGAGCATATGCATAATGAGTTTTACCCGCTGGTGGAGAAGAAAGGTTATGTAATAGCCTGGGAATCAAAGGAAGACTGGAACAACACTCCTATATTCTACAATAAGAGGACTCTCGAGCCGATATACGTATATTATAATATGTACACTCCGGCAAGGTGGTGCAATCATGGTTCCAAGTCATTTACTTCGGCCGTGTTCAGGAGAAAGGCTGACGGCAAGGTGTTCGCGGTAATCGGCACGCATCTGTGGTGGAAAAGTGACAAGGCTCAGCCCGGCAGCACGATGGCGAGGGCTTCGCAGCTGCGTCTTGTCATGGCTGAGGCTGAGATTATCCGTGCAAAGTTCGGTGACGTCCCGGTTTTCGTGGTCGGTGACATGAATTGCGAGGAGGGCACGGTTCCGATTCAGCAGATGATTCAGGGCGGCTACAAGCCTTGCTATAAGGTGGCTACGGTCTATGGCGACACTCACAACGGCCATCATATCTGCAGTCCTAAGGACGGCTATTCTACTGTGAGCCGCAGGCGTGGCCCGGAACGTGAGACCGGAGCGATAGACCATTGCCTCGTATATGACCCGTCCGCATCTGTGGAGGTCCGCGTCTTCGACTGCATCATGGAGGAGTACACCGTCAAGCTGACTGACCATTATCCTAACATCATTGACGTAAAACTGTAAAAATCAAGTATTTTATTGTCAATTAAAAAATTATGTGTAAATTTGTAGCCCCCAAAATTGGGGAAAGTAACATAAATTAAAGATTTACAATCATTTATGCCAACAATTCAACAATTAGTTCGCAAAGGACGCGAGGTGCTTGCTGTGAAGAGCAAGTCTCGTGCGCTGGATGCTTGCCCTCAGAAGAGAGGCGTTTGCGTGCGTGTGTACACAACCACACCTAAGAAACCTAACTCAGCAATGCGTAAGGTTGCCCGTGTACGTCTCACTAATGCAAAAGAGGTCAACGCATACATCCCAGGCGAAGGTCACAACCTCCAGGAGCACTCAATCGTGCTTGTTAGAGGCGGTCGTGTAAAGGACCTCCCTGGTGTTCGTTACCACATCCTTAGAGGAGCTTTGGATACCGCTGGTGTAGAAGGCAGGACACAGTCCCGTTCTCTCTACGGAGCCAAGAGACCAAAGAAATCTAAGAAGTAATTTTCATTACCAATTTTCACTTTAATTTTTCACAAAAATGAGAAAATCGAAGCCTAGAAAGAGGATTCTACTTCCTGATCCTAAGTTTCACGATGCAAATGTAACACGCTTCGTGAATAACCTTATGCTGCAGGGGAAGAAGAGTATCGCGTATTCTATTTTTTACGATGCCATTGACATGGTAGGCGAGAAGATGAAAGATTCTGACAAGGCTCCTCTAGATATCTGGAGGAAAGCTCTCGAAAATGTAACCCCGCAGATTGAGGTTAAGAGCCGCAGGGTTGGTGGAGCTAACTTCCAGGTGCCAACAGAGTTGAGACCGGAGAGAAAGATTTCACTTTCGATGAAGAACCTGATACTCTATGCACGTAAACGTTCCGGCCACTCTATGGCAGAAAAACTCTGTGCCGAGATTGTAGCTGCCTATAACAATGAAGGTGGCGCATTCAAGAGAAAAGAAGATATGCACAAGATGGCAGAGGCCAACAAGGCATTTGCGCACTTCCGTTTCTAATTCCCGTGAACAATGGCAAAAAGAGATCTTAGATTTACCAGAAATATCGGCATTATGGCGCATATCGATGCCGGTAAGACGACAACTTCAGAGCGTATCCTTTTCTATACGGGTAAGACCCACAAGATTGGAGAGGTGCACGATGGAGGCGCTACTATGGACTGGATGGTTCAGGAGCAGGAGCGTGGTATCACCATTACCTCTGCTGCAACCACCGCCTTCTGGCATTACAACGGGAATGTTTATCAGCTGAACCTTATCGACACTCCGGGCCACGTTGACTTCACTGTTGAGGTTGAACGTTCACTCCGTGTGCTCGATGGTACTATCGCAACTTTCGATGCTGTCGGCAAAGTACAGCCGCAGTCTGAGACCGTATGGCGTCAGGCAGACAAATTCGGTGTGCCTAAAATCGCTTACGTGAACAAGATGGACCGCGTCGGTGCGGACTTCCTCGGTTGCGTTAAGGATATCAAGGACAAACTTGGAGCAACTGCTGTTCCAATTTCTCTTCCTATCGGTTCAGAAGACAAATTTGTCGGTATCATTGACCTTATCGACAGAAAAGCCATCGAATACGAGGCAGACAACACCAAGCTTGTAAACTATCACGAGATTCCTATCCCTGAAGATATGAAGGGTGAGGTGGAGCTCTGGAGAGACAGACTTGTTGAGGCTGCTGCCGAGTGCGATGACGCTCTTATGGAAAAATACTTCGAGGATCCTGAGTCAGTAACAAGGGACGAAATCATCGCTGCTATCCGCAAGGGTACCATCGCCATGAAGATTGTTCCTGCCACCTGTGGTTCTTCATACAAGGACAAGGGTGTCCAGTTCCTCCTCGATGCAGTTATCCGTTATCTGCCTTCACCTATCGACATCGGTGCTGTCAAAGGTACAGATCCTAAGACAGGTGAGGATGTAAAGGTAGAACCAGATGCAAGCAAGCCGTTTGCAGGTCTTGTGTTCAAGATTGCTACTGATCCGTTCGTAGGCCGTCTTGCATACATCAGAGCTTATCAGGGACATCTTGATGCAGGCTCTTACGTGCTCAACACACGTACCGGAAAGAAAGAGAGAGTTGCCCGTCTGTATCAGATGCACTCAAATCATCAGAACCCTATCGAGTTCGTTGAGGCAGGTGATATCTGTGCAGCAGTAGGTTTCAAGGACCTTCGTACAGGTGATACCATCTGCGCTGAAGATCATCCGGTTGTTCTTGAGGCTATGGAGTTCCCGGATCCGGTTATCGGTATCGCTGTGGAGCCTAAGACTCAGTCAGACCTCGAGAAACTCGGTGTCGCTCTCGGCAAACTTGCTGAAGAGGACCCTACCTTCACAGTAAAATCAGACCACGAGACAGGTCAGACTGTCATCAGCGGTATGGGTGAGCTTCACCTCGATATCATTGTTGACCGTCTTCGTCGTGAGTTCGGTGTTGAGATTAACCAGGGTGCTCCTCAGGTTAACTACAAAGAGGCTATCACCTCTACTGTTCAGCATCGTGAGCTCTTCAAGAAGCAGACTGGTGGTCGTGGTAAGTTCGCAGACATCATCGTTGAAATCGGCCCTGCAGATGAGGGCGTTACCGGACTTCAGTTCGATAATCAGGTCAAGGGTGGTAACGTGCCTAAGGAATACGTTCCTTGCGTACAGAAAGGATTCGAATCAGCTATGGCCAATGGTGTTCTCGCCGGCTATGAGGTTCCTTCCCTCAAGGTTACCCTTCTCGATGGTTCATACCATCCGGTGGACTCTGACCAGCTTTCATTCGAGATTTGTGCCCGCAACGCATTCCGTCACGCTTGCCCTAAAGCGCATCCGGTTCTCCTCGAGCCTATCATGAGTCTTGAGGTCGTTACTCCGGAAGAGTACATGGGTGATATCGTCGGTGACCTTAACCGTCGTAGAGGCCAGATCAATGCAATGGATTCTACCGCCAACGGCGCAAGAATCATCAAGGCATTCGTTCCGCTTTCAGAGCAGTTCGGTTATGTGACTGTCCTCAGAACCCTTTCTTCTGGTCGTGCTACAAGCACAATGACTTTCGACCACTATTCAGAGGTTCCTGCTAGCTTGGCTAAGGAAGTTATCGAGAAGAGCGGTTACAAGGCATCCGATGACGACGAATAATTATTAACGGAAAAAAGAGTATTGATATGAGTCAGAAAATCAGAATAAAACTCAAATCATTCGATCATATGCTGCTTGACAAGTCAGCAAAGAAGATCGCTGAAACAGTGACTTCTACAGGCGCTAAGGTTTGCGGACCGATTCCTCTTCCTACAAGCACCAAGATTTTCACTGTGAACCGCTCCACCTTCGTAAACAAGAAGTCTCGTGAGCAGTTTGAACTCAACTCTTACTGCAGACTCCTCGACATCGATGAGTCCAATGCAAAGACAGTCGATTCTCTTATGAAACTCGAACTGCCTTCAGGAGTAGAAGTTGAAATCAAAGTCTGATAGAAATCAGCATCCCGGGTGCTGGAATTGTTTCGGAACTCGGGAAAAATAACTATATTTGCAAGACCGGTCTTGCACCGGTTTTGTAAATTTGGTCCCATAGCTCAGTTGGTTAGTAGCATCTGACTCATAATCAGAGGGTCACAGGTTCAAGCCCTGTTGGGACCACAAGCAAATAGAGTCCGCTTATTCAAGCGGGCTCTATTTGTTTGTGGTCCCTTATGGGACTTCGTATTTCCCCCTCGGTCCCCCATTACGGGGGAAGATTGCCATCCTGGCAGTCCGCTTATTCAAGTGGGCTCTTGTTTGTGGTCCCCGTGGGGGGACTGTCTATTATATTGGGACTCTGTCCCAAGGGTTTTAAACCCTCCAACTCCCTTTTCAAGGGAGCGATCAGGGCCTACGGGCTTTCCATCGCCGCAGAGGCTTGCCCTGCCCGCCAACTCCGGCCCGGCATCTGATGACCTGTCTCAATCCCCCTAACCCCCTTTTCAAGGGGGCACATCAGGCCTCCGTGCGCACCAGAGCGCATGGCCACCGCTTCGCTGTTCTTCGGCCGGCATCTGATGATGCCTTGTTACACCTTTGGACGGTGCTCTTTCGGGCTGGCCTCTTTGCTTTGTTTAGGGGTTGTCCTAAACACTGCCGTGACGTCGCTGTGAATTTTTCGAACAACCTGCATGTTGACATTTTGTGGATGTTGCTGATTGTCAATTGATTACTGTGGTCTATGAAAGCCAGGTTACCCATTTTTTCATGTAACCTGACTCTGGCTTTAATCGCTAATGTGCTATGTGTCAATGTTTTATGCTATTCGCGCAAAGGCAGGTTGTTCTAATAGTCTGGTCAACACGTAACCGCAGAGACGCTTACCTTTTATCCTAACTACTTGTTGTTAAATTTCGGTAAACTTTTTTCAGGACGTTATAGCTTGCGCGACCTGCAAGTCGCTGAATATCATATCGTTGAACGTTTTCAGAGTTGCCAAAAGCATAACTCTGAAAATGCCTAAATGCTTGCCACACAGCTATTTACGGGTTGCGCTACATGAGAGGAGTTCGGCGGGAAGGACGGGCATTGCACCGTTTTGTGTGCAGACGAAGGCAGAAACATCCACGGCCTTTTTATGGGCTGCGGGAATTGGCAAGCCGCTTAAGATGCTTGCGGTAAAGGCGGCAGTGAAGGAGTCGCCTGCTCCTACAGTGTCAGCTACTTTCACTTGCGGCGTCGGCAAGAACGACTTGGCGTCAGGCGTGAAAATGTAACTGCCGTTTACTCCGCAAGTCAGAATGAGAATCTTCAGATTGTATCGTTTCAACAATGCTCGGCATTGGTTCTCCGGATCCGACTCCGTAATGCCTGATATCCGACAGACTGTCGGAAGTTCCTCGTCATTGATTTTCAGGACATTGCACTGCATCATAGACTGCTTCAAGACATCTTCGCTGTAGAAACTCTGTCTGAGATTGGCATCGAAAACAATTAGAGTGTCGTTGTCCTTCGGCATTGTGTCAATGAAGCGATTGATGGTGTTGCGGGATACCTTGCTCCTCTGTGCAAGTGAACCGAAACATACTGCGCAAGTGTTGCGGGCCAATGCTTCCAGTTCCGGCGTGAATGGAATGTAGTCCCATGCGACGCCCTCCTTTATGATATATTGTGGGATGCCGGCCATGTCGAGTTCTACTTGTACTGTTCCGGTAGGATAGGGTACTGTGGAAATGAGGCTGTTCAGGCCTTTGTCCCGGAATGTGCCGATTATCTCCCGTCCAAGAGCATCATCGCCTATTGCACTGACTACAAGGCTCTGCAGCCCGAATTGTGATACGTGATATGCGAAATTGGCCGGAGCGCCCCCCCCTATTTTCTTTCCGTCCGGCAGAATGTCCCACAAGACCTCTCCAATCCCGACGACTGTTCTATTTTCCTTCATGGCGAATACGATTTTCCGACAATGATAATTGTTTTCCATCAAAGAATGGTTTTATCTTTTGCTTCGGTTCTTGTACTCGTTTTCCACAGTAGTTACAGCCCAGCTCACGATGCTCATTATGCCGAAAATAACCCCCGTCACCAGCCAAAGCAATATATAAATAAATCCTTCCATGATTCTCAACGCTATTAGTCATCCAAATTTCTTCGGTAAATATAGTAAAAAAGAGGGGATAGAGTAGAGTGTCCGTATTCGGACACAGGGTTAAGTCTCAAAAACCGCCGATACCCTTAATATCTGCGATAGTGTCCTTTCACCCTTTCAATCTTGCCGAAGCGAAGCCGTTTGTACGCCTTCACCCAAACAAGCCTGAAAACCTCCCCTCTATACGACAAAAGCAGGTACCCATTTAAGGGATAGATACCTGCCTTGCTTTCTCAACAATGTTGTTTTACCAACAATGACATCGCAAAGATACGAATTATAGAGCATCAAATGGAAACAGAAATGAATCACTATGCAGGCTTCTGTTGGAAGTCATTATCATAGTGATTCTGTTCACGATGATAGGTTTAATGTCATTTTAAATCTGTATCTTTAGAGTAGAAAATTGTATTTTATATGGAAAGAAGGAGCTATGAAAAAGACGGCTTTGTCTATCTGTTGGATGATAATCAAACGGCGTGGATAAGGGAAGGCTCGACTGATGGGCAGCGAAGCTATAGGCTGCCTGAATCAATTGATGTGGCAGGTAAGAGTTATGTGATTACCGATACTGATATTGGGGCGTTTTGCGATGAGCCGAATCTTGAAGAGCTAATTGTTCCTGACTGCTACAAATATATCGATGAAGATAGTTTCAGGGGATGTGCTAAACTTAGCCGTGTGCATCTTGGACGCGGAATCAAATGGTTCCACATGGACTTTTGCGGAAAGCCAGAATGTCAAAATTCTATTGGATCCGAACAATCCGTATCTAAAGACATCAGATGATGGGACGATGATTGTTTCGCCTGACGGAAAAACCCTGATAGCGGTTATCGACCGTAATGTCAGAGTTTTGGATGTTCCAGAGGGAATAGAAACAATTGCTCCGATAGCTATTTCTTGTCTTACTGAACTTGAAGAATTGACCTTGCCATTATCCCTCAAAGAGATTGATGGGAATGGTATCATGGATTGCCACAAGCTGAAAGAGCTTGTTATTCCGGAGAATGTCACTGAAACAGGATTTCAATGTGTTGAATGGTGTGAAAGGCTCGAGACCATTACGATTCCGAGCCATTTGCAGTCTATTTCAGAGGCCTTGAAAGAAGATAACCCTTCGCTAAAGTATGTAATCTTGTCAGACTCTAAATCTCTCTAAATCATAATTGTATTCCGCGAATAACTTATCAATGTTTTTATAATTAATGCTTTCATTAAGAATGGATGCTATCTCTATAATCACATTGTAAGTTTGTAGTATTTCTCTTGGCATTAAACAGGGAACGTGGCGTTTATAATCATCCTGTTCATAAGGGAAGGATGGCGTATGAGATAATTCGAAATCAAGCAGTTCTAAAGCCCAGGTATAGTTTCCCGAGTGTATGGCATTGTGCAGTATTCCGTGGTCATGTAATATCCTTAGATTGTGAACAAGGATTTCTGCTGCAACCATATGCTTCTTCTTGTGTTGTCTTGTGTTTGCCTTCTCCCATTTATTAACCTCAGACCTTATCATTTCCTCTGACATAAATCGTGCATCGGCGATTCTATAAGGACAGGCAACATCATATTGCAGTAGAATCGGTTTGAGCGTATTTCCATTTGGAAGAGTGACTCTTGTATTAAGTTCAAGGACGTACTCCATCCTATTGGTTCGAATTCATAGAGATGCAATCTCATTTCCTATATGAAAATCTCTAAGAGCATCCTTCTTCAGAAGAAGGCCTAATGTGTCATCACCGAACTCACCTGTATTTAGAAATGTCCACTCTGTATAACTTAATCCATTTCCTTTGCTCACAATAAATCTGTCATCCGTTTTCGAAACGACAAAACTACGGCAATGCAATGGGTTGCTGGACATATATTGTAGAGAGGTGTGTCCCCTGTATTGCTTTTCAGTAGTGGAAAAGGCTTGACATCAGTTGGGTTTTTATATAAGCTCTTGGGCTGCATATCTGCAGGAGAAAGGTGTTTTATTCATAATAATGTCCAATCCATCCTCCAACAATGCTTGTAAAACAGAAAACGACAATAACGATTCCAATATTAACCCCTTTTTCGGCGGCAATGATTGCTGCTGTTAAGCCGGTCGCAATTCCTGAAAGGATAATTTTCATTAACTGTTTATTTTCATTATTCTCTGTTATTGTCGATTGATGCGCCCTTGTTGATGATGACGTTTTCACTGAATTCTTGGATTTTGCTGATTTGGGCTTCGTTGTTTTATTGACGGCGCGAGATCTTGTGGTTTTTGTTTTGGCCTTGTTTGTTGATGGTTCCGGATTGTGTTCGGGTTTTTCAACAACAGCATCAACGTTGTCTTCCGGTAGCATAATACCGTATTCTGAGCAGTCCATCTCCAATGTATATAAGCTCGTGCAGCATATTTTAATCCTGTCGGCAATGGCATCAACTAATCCGCTCACCTCGTTATCTCCCATTCTAAGAAGTACTTCAACGGAGGACGTTTCTGCATAATATGAAATCAAATAGTCGCCGAAAACAAAATCTTGGTTCTCGGTCAAAAGCTTTATCGAGACTGAAGTATCGGATTCAGTGTCTGTCTCAATATTAATTGGTGACAGCTGGCTCTTCAAATAAGAAGAGATTACTAAACAACTGCACTGGAACTGTTGACTTGATAGAGGACAGACTTTTACTGATTTCCGATGTTTGATTGTTCTCGCCATCATAGTTGGTGTATTTTAATATGAAATTATTATTTGTAAGGGTAAGGATTATTTTTGTCATACTTATTCTGCTCCATCTGACGGGTCCTAGCATGTTCTGCAAATTCAGTTAACTTGTTTGAACTGAGACTTGCGCTAATGTCGCCCATAATATCATATAACTCTGACGGATTTGTGCACTGACGTATTTGCCTAATCATGCCAGAGGAATGATTTCGTTTGAATTCATATTGATCATTGTTGCCGTTTATCCGGATAAGACATTCCTTCATTTCTTGAAACAATTCAGTTTTACGCTCGTTTGTTGTATTAGAGTTATGATACTCGTTTTTCAACTCGTTGAATTTGTTCACTAGATTTTTCATATCGCCTATTATTAACATTTCTAAATAGAGGTTTTTGCTAAAGGCAGGCCTCAAATTGTTAGGCCTGCCGTTGCTTTATCCGATTCGGTACATAATGCCGCACACAGACTCTTGCTGCTTAGGACAATAGCTCATGCTAACTACCTTAGATGCAGCAGTGATATTCAAAACAACTTTCATAATTGAAAATGTTTAATGGTTATAGCGATACTTCCATGGAGACCGCACTTATCCATTTATCTCCAGCTTTACGTCGCTGAAGTTATGTGACATTTCTTTGTGTATTCTGACAGGTGTGTAATCAGGAAGTTCTGACAGTCGTTCTCTCAGAGTCTTGCCGTTTAAAGGATCATATCCTTCATTCATCATCTTGTGAGCTAACTCAAACCTGATTTTCGCCATATGGCAATTGTTCTCGGATGCTTTCAATGGAGTCCCGTGCTCAACGAAATTGTTGCCGGGGCAGAGATTGCAATATGCGCAGTAGTCGTGTCTTCCGCATTCTTCATATTCGTTTAATGTCAGGTTTCGCCAATATGAGAGTTCTTTGCAATTATGGGCAATGTCCGCAACATCCTGAGCCTTTAAATTTCCGAAAACAGTGTGGAATGCACAGCATGGAATCAAGTTACCTTCAGGTGTTATACAGAATGAGTTAGAACCTGCTCCGCAAGGATTCCTATCCATTAGTTTTGTCTGACCACCATAATTCGGAGCCTCTTTTCCTACATATAGAGGAATATTGTCATCCCGGAGCACAATCTCAAGTTCGTCATCTGTAAGTCGTAGAAATCTACTGACACACTTATCTCCTTCTATGGAGTCCGTTAGGCTGACTTCAAATTGCGGCACAGCACCCAGTTCTTGGGCAATATCTGCAACCATATAGTATGTTTTCACATTGGGGCGCATAACGCAACATTTCAGGTTCATAGGTACAGCAAGCGCAGATAATTCACGTGCAACATTCATTGACCTGTCCCATGAGCCTTTTATTCGTGTTATGTAATCATGGACTTCAGGAACGCCGCTGTATATGGAGATGCCTACAAGACGGGGATAGAAGTCTGCCAGTTTTTTTGTTTTGTTGATAAGTCCCTGTCCATTTGTATAGACGTCAAAGGCAATCCCCTTATTGTACAGATATTCTATTACGTCCCATACTATTGGTTTAGAGAATGGATCGCCACCTGTCAAGCATACTTTGATGAGTCCTTGCTCATAGAGTTCATCAATGATTCTCTTATAATCATCCAAAGCGAGTTCAGAGCGGTTCCCCCGTGTGCTTTTTTCGTCATCGTTTCTCGTCGCACCAATATTGTAGCAGTGTATGCACTTCTCACTGCAATTATAGGTCAATTCAAACATGACGCTTGTAATTCCGCCGACTTTATCGGTATAGAGCATCTCGGCATTTGAAGTTTCATATGGAAGCTTTTCTTGCGTAGATCGTGGGGTGGATTGTTGTTGGGTTCGGTTATATTCGCTGACGCGTTTTCGATATTCCGCGACAATATCTTCAGTAACGGAAGTTGAAGATACTAGACCTAATTGCTCCAATTGGGTGAAAAATGGGACTAGACTCTCCATTGAGATGTTTAAGGAGGCGGATACGTCATGCATTCTTATTTCTCCATTGCGTGGTACTTTCAGTAATTCTCCTATTACCATAGCGGAGAAGTCTTCGAAGTAGTAACTTATGCCAGTAATCAGATTGTAGTATATTGTCGCTTGCTTCTCTGCATTGCATCTCCCACAGGTCCATGTTGGCCTATAATAAATGTCGTTACTCATTCTGAGAATGTCTTCTTTCCCGGCAGCAAAGAAAGGTTGGTTATAAAACAAAGAAAGTGTGGAGCCGATTCCGATCATCTGTTAGAGGTTCTGACAAAACCCATGCGAAATAATCGATACCATACTCCACACCCGTATCGGGATTGGTGTGGAGTACACCTAATGTCCGAATACAAGGTGAGAGCGTAATCATCGTTATCCTTTCGCATTTTGAAACTGTCAGATTTCTAACAAGGATAAAGTGAAAACACTTTCATTAAATATGTCGCTGAATACGTGCGTGCACGTGTTCAATGCAAATATAGCAAAATATTTGACACTTGATATTGGTTGTCTGCAAATGATGAGATTATTCAATGGATTTGTTTCTGGTGAGCGACGATTAGACATGGGAGTGACGTCGGATTTCCAATATCCTTTGTCATTGAAAATACAATATCAAAAGAGGGGATAGAGTAGAGTGTCCGTATTCGGACACAGGGTTAAGTCTCAAAAACCGCCGATACCCTTAATATCTGCGATAGTGTCCTTTCACCCTTTCAATCTTGCCGAAGCGAAGCCGTTTGTACGCCTTCACCCAGACAAGTCTGAAAACCTCCACTCCAATGGAGATTTTGACAACTGTGGAATTTTTTCTTTTATTCATAAGTGATGAAAAATAGTTAGGTGAAAGAAAAATTCTCCTTGTTCAAGCACCTCCCCTCTTAGACGACAAAAGGCAGGTACCCATTTAAGGGATAGATACCTGCCTTGTTTTCCTAACTATCATAATCACTTACGATATTGCAAATTTACACTTTTTTTGATTTCGCAATGCTGAAAATGTATTATTTCTGTATTCTGTAATTGATTGATATGATTTACTAATAAGATGTTGACCCGATTTCCCTTGTTCGTGGCACTTCCCTCCAGATAAAAAACCCCTCCTGTGTCTGGAGGGGCTTCTTGTGGTGCCCAAAGCCGGGCTCGAACCGGCACGTCTTTTAAAGGACATTGGATTTTGAGTCCAACGCGTCTACCAATTCCGCCATTCGGGCATCGATTGGAATCGGAATGACAAAGTTAGGACTTTTTGGCGAAATACCAAATATTTCAGTGCCTGTCAGCATAATGTAACATGGACTTTTTCGGGAATTATGATATTTTGCTATATTCGCGATGGCGGAAACTGAATAATTATGAAATGCAAGATATATAGCGGACAGAAGATTACGGACGTGGCCGGATACCTGAAAGGATATCCAGCTGTTTTCGTGGTCGCAGACAGACAGGTAAGATCAAGTGCTGAGCAAGTCGTGAAAGCACATGAGGAGCAAAAGCTTGAAGGCACCTTGCCGCATCCGTCGAACCTGCTCCTGCTTGATGTCTCAGAGGAAAACAAGTCGATGTCCACTGTCCTGGAAATATGCAAGTGGCTGATGGACAATGACGCCGGCCGCAATGCGCTGCTGCTTGCAATCGGCGGCGGCATAACCACGGACATGGCCGGATTCGCCGCATCCATATACAAGAGAGGAATCCGGTTCGCTTATGTTCCTACCACCTTTCTGTCGCAGGTCGATGCCGCAATCGGCGGAAAAACAGGGGTGAATTTCCAAAACTACAAGAATATATTGGGCGTGATCAGGCAGCCGGAATTCACATATATCTGCCCGGAAGTTCTTGGTACATTGCCATATAGAGACTTCCTGTCAGGTGCCGCCGAACTCCTGAAGACCTTCATCATTGACAATACTGGCAACAACTACGAAAAGGCGGTCGAAGTTCTCTCCGAGATACACGAAAGCATTGACCGGAAGCAGGCGATAGTCTTGCATCTGGCTGAGATTGAGAAACTTGCGGCGGACGCTGCGAAAATCAAGGCCGGGATTGTCGAGCGTGATGAACTCGAGTGCGGAGAGCGGCGGAAACTGAACCTCGGGCATACTTTCGCGCATGCTATAGAGTCCGTGTCAATGTCGAGGCGTTACGGCGCCGAATCCGGCATTTCACATGGCGAAGCTGTGGCAATGGGGATGATTATGGCGGCTAAAGCCTCCGAACGGTACTATAATCCCGCTCCGGAGAATTCTTTGCGGTCAGATGACATTGCCGGGCAGAACGATACTGCGACCAGCGAAGAAGGCGAATCACTCAGTTCTCGACTCGCACGCGATTTCAGCCGATGCGGCCTGCCGACCGAGTGCCCGTTCCCGCCGGAATCCCTGTCCGGGGCAATGAAAAAGGACAAAAAAGCTGAAAACGGTATAGTGCATTTCGTCCTGATCCGCGCCATTGGCGATGTCCGCATCGTGGACCTTCCGGTGGAGCGCGCGGTTAATCTTTAAAAAAGACATTTTTCAGCCAGTACTCGTATATCGGGTCTTCAAATGAATACTGTTTACCGAAGTCGTCCAGAATATCATTGGCTATCAATGCTTTCCTGGCTCTGGATACCTCGGTACTGGACTTGAGTCGGTACTCTTTCATAACTCTCTGTGATGAAAGATTCTTCTCTCCTGCTGACATTGCATGAAGAAGATTCTGCTGGGATATGGTCAGAGATAGCGTCAAGGCCCGGTTGAGTTCGCCCTGCTGCCTCAAAATATCTTCGAAAGCATCTGTTATATCCGAATCTGTGCAAAAATCGCTCTGGCAATGAAGCCATGTGGTTTGGGCAAGCTGTTGGAGCTGCCATGATGTTTGAATTTTGATACAAAAATATGTACATTTTCCGATATATCAAAATTTGTACATTATGTTCAAACCATAAAAACTTCAGGCAATACGACATTGACCGAGGTGCTTATGTGCCGTAATAAAATTATCGGTGAAAAAATCACTATCTTTGTAAGTTGGAAAGATTGCAGATAATGATTTGTACTACAATACAGAATAAGACGATAGACGAGATATTGGGAATCCTGGAAAGCGGGACCGTGGAGATGGCTGAAATCAGACTGGACAGATGTCCGTTGTCGATGGAGGACATAGAGGAACTGTTTTCCACATCGGACGTGCCTCTTGTGGCCACTTGCCGCATCAGTGAGGTGCGCAAGCGTATTATGGCAGCGAATCCAGACATGGATGACAGGAAAATCGACACCAGAGCCGTTCAGGAAGCCGAATCCGAACTCATCACTGCAATACATTCAGGAGCAGCGTTCGTGGACCTCGAAATCGAAGCGCCCGCGATGATGTCCAAGCGCCTGCGTCGGGAAACCTGTGAAAACGGAACCATCTATGTCCGGTCCTACCACGATTATAACGGGACAGACTCGGCTGAGGCCCTTAAAGCATTGACAGAGAAATGCTTCGCCATCGGTGCCGACATAGCCAAGATCGTTACCACAGCCCAGGGAGACGATGATCAGGTCAATGCTTCCGTCACCAGACTCCTGTCACTCTATGACACATTCGACCCCGCAAAACTCATAGCATTCGCAATGGGCGAGCAGGGACGAGCTTCCAGGATACAATGCCTTGCCAAAGGCGCTCCATACACCTATGCTGCTCTGGATCAGAGCGAAGCGGCCGCGCCGGGCCAGATGACCACGGCCAGGATGAAGCAGCTCGTTTATGGCAACAGGTTACCGTCAATGCCGGCAGACCGCGATATTATCCAGATGCCCTCATCCAAAAGCTTTGCGCAGCGTGCAATAATTGCAGCCGCATTGGCCGAAGGAACTACCACATTGAAAGGATATTCCCCATGCGGGGACAATGAATCGGCCATTTCCGTAGCCCGTTCGCTGGGCGCTGACATTACGGTAGGCTTGTCTTACGAGAAGGGTCAGGTGACCAAGGATACATCTGCATTGACAATCAAAGGAATCGGCGCGAAAGCGGGAGGATTGGCATTGACAAGACTGGAAACCGGAGAATCCGGGCTGCTGACGAGGCTGATGATACCTCTTGTGGCGGCTCTTGGCGGGGGAGAGACGGAGATTGCGGGAGAAGGTACATTGACCCGGAGGCCGCTGAAAGGCGCCCGCGAGATTATGGCGTCATTCGGGGTGAGGCTGGAAAACCTTCCGCAGGAAGAAGCGGCGCAGCGAAACGCTGAAGAAGTTTTCGTGCCGCTGAAAGTTTCCGGAAAGCTTACAGGTGGAAAGGTAACTATCTCAGGCTCAGGTGGTTCGCAGATTATTTCGGGACTGCTTATGGCATTGCCCTTGCTGGAAGAAGACTCGACAGTGAGGGTTCTCAGTCCCAAGAGCATCCCGTATCTGTTTATCACAATGGATGTTATGAAAGCATTCGGCGTGAAGGTGCGTTGCGATATGGAGGGAGGTCCGGAATTCGCGGAGTCCCAGGACTGGAATGACTGTACAGAGATTGTATTGCATATAAAAGGACGGCAGTCGTATAAGGCGTCGTCGATGGAGATAGAAGGAGACTGGAGCTCGGCGGCATGTTTCCTCGTGGCAGGCGCGGTTTTCGGTAAAGCCGACCTCGCCGGACTTGACACGCGTTCCCTCCAGGCGGATTTGTCCGTTATGGACATTCTGATGGAAGCGGGAGCGAGTCTGTCTCAGGACGGATACAATGACTCGAAGGGCCTGGTGCATGTGCAGAGGGCGCCACTCTATGCCTTCGAGGTGGATGCCAACAATTGCCCCGATTTGTTCCCGATAATCTCGGTTCTGGCCGCTTTCTGCCAGGGAACAAGCAGAATCGCCGGGGTCAGCCGCCTTGCCAATAAAGAGAGCGACAGAGGACAGGCGATATTGTCAATGCTGACGCAGATGGGTGTGAAAGCGAGGATTTCTGGCGACGAGATGATTATAGAAGGGCATTCGTTGGCCCAGAGATGTCTGACTGGGCGTCTTCTGAAGGGCGGGGAATACTCCTCTTTCCATGACCATAGGATGGTGATGGCGCTGAAGGTGGCCGGACTTGGATCGGATTCGCCTGTGCTGATAGATGACATGGAATGCGTGGCGAAATCGTTCCCGGATTTTCAGAAGTTGTTTTCGCGCCTGACAGGCGTTGAATCTTAAATACTTGAAAGGATGGATTCTTTTGGCAGAAAATTCCGCGTCTCCATTTTTGGAGAGTCCCACGGCACCGCAATCGGTGTCGTTCTCGATGGCGTACAGCCAGGCCTTCCGCTGACAGAAGACGATTTCGTCGAGGATATCCTGAGACGTAAAAGCGGCCCGAAAGGCACCACGCCGAGGATAGAGACCGACGAACCGGAGATTTTGAGCGGAGTTTACAACGGACATACCACCGGAGCGCCCCTTGCTGTGATATTCCACAACAGGAACACCCGTTCAGGCGACTATAAACTGTTCAATGATGTCCCGCGCCCGGGGCACGCTGATTATACTGCAAGCGTCAAGTGGCTGGATTTCAATGATCCACGTGGCGGCGGACATTTTTCCGGCCGGCTCACATTGCCTGTTGTCGCGGCAGGAGTCGTGGCCAAGAAGATGTGCGTGTGCAGCATCAAGGCAGAACTGATAGAGGTAGGCGGAGTCAGCCGTCAGGAGGCTGTAGCGGCTTCCGGAGAGGAAAATGCTGCCGCTTCCGTCATATGGAAAGATGTTCTGGACCAGGCTATAAACGAAGGAGACTCTGTTGGCGGAATCGTGGAATGTACAGTCTCCGACGTCCCTGCAGGCATAGGAGAGCCGTTTTTCGACTCTGTCGAGTCAATGATTTCTCACGCAATATTCTCGATACCGGGTGTGCGTGGCATAGAATTCGGAGACGGTTTCGAGGCAGCGAGAATGAAAGGTTCGCAGCACAATGACCCTTTCGTTCCGACAGACGGAGAATTCAGGACCGGTCATCCGGCAAAGAATGGGGCAGGAGGAGTAAACGGAGGCATAACCAACGGCAATCCTCTGGTATTCAGGGTGGCGTTCAAGCCGACATCCAGTATTGGAAGGGCACAGAAAACACTGAATTTTACTACCGGACAGATGACGGAACTGGAAATTCCGGGCCGTCACGACGTATGTTTTGCGCTAAGGACTCCGCCGGTGGTCGAGGCGATGACTGCTGTAGTATTGGCAGACCTGATGGCGCTGTAAAAACTATAATTTCGAATTATGGATATAAATGAAGAAAAGGAACTGCTGAACGACATTACGAAGTCCGAATATAAGGAAGGATTTGTAACGGACGTGGAGCAGGAATTCATACCGAAAGGACTGAACGAAGACATTGTCAGGATGATTTCCAAGAGGAAAGACGAACCGCAATGGCTTCTGGATTTCAGACTGGATGCTTTCCGTAAATGGCAGAAGATGGAGATGCCGGAATGGGGGCATCTGGATATGCCGCACATTGATTATCAGGATATTATATATTATGCGGCCCCGAAGAAAGACTCTGACAGGCCGAAAGAGATCGACCCGAAACTGGCGGAGACCTTCGACAAGCTCGGCATTCCTCTCAAGGAGCGTGAAGCACTTGCCGGCGTGGCAGCTGTGGATGCCGTATTCGACTCAGTATCAGTCGCTACCACATTCCGTAAAGAGCTTGCAGAGCGGGGCATTATCTTCTGCTCGTTCAGCGAGGCCGTAAAGGAACACCCTGACCTGGTGCGCAAATATCTTGCGACCGTAGTCCCGTCCGGCGACAACTATTTCGCGGCATTGAACTCCGCCGTATTCAGCGATGGCTCATTCTGTTACATCCCGAAAGGAGTGCGCTGCCCGATGGAACTCTCCAGTTATTTCCGTATCAATGCAAAGGGCACAGGGCAGTTCGAGAGGACGCTAATCGTGGCTGACGAGGGCTCGACCGTAAGTTATATGGAGGGCTGTACAGCACCGATGCGTGACGAAAACCAGCTACATGCGGCAGTTGTCGAGATAGTGGCGCTCAAGGATGCCGACGTGAAATACAGCACAGTCCAGAACTGGTATCCGGGCGATGAAAACGGACGTGGAGGAATCCTTAACCTCGTGACCAAGAGGGGAATATGCATGGAAGGCGCACACCTTTCATGGACACAGGTCGAGACAGGTTCTGCCATCACGTGGAAATATCCGAGCACCATACTCAAGGGCGATTACTCCTCATCAGAGTTCTATTCCGTAGCCGTGACGAACAACTATCAGCAGGCCGACACCGGCACGAAAATGATACATATCGGCAGAGGAACACGCAGCCGGATAGTCAGCAAGGGAATCTCCGCAGGACACAGCCAGAACAGCTATCGTGGTCTTGTGAGAATGCTTCCGGGAGCTTCCGGAGCCAGGAACTACTCCCAGTGCGACAGCCTTCTGATAGGTTCTGCCTGCGGTGCCCATACATTCCCTGACGTGCGCAGCGCGAACCCTACAGCAGTCGTGGAGCATGAAGCGACCACATCCAAGATCAGTGAGGACCAGCTGTTCTACTGCAACCAGCGCGGCATCGGTCCGGAAGATGCTGTGGGACTGATTGTCAATGGCTATGCACGCGAGGTGCTGAGCAAACTGCCAATGGAGTTCGCGGTGGAGGCTCAGAAACTGCTTCAGGTATCACTCGAAGGCTCAGTGGGTTAGTCGCATGACCCCGCTGAAGAAAACTTAAATCTCAGACAATGAACTTTATCAACTATACTCTGTTCACGATAGGAGGCGACACTCCTGTCCTTCTCATTGACCTGCTCACATCCGTAGTAGGCCTTACATGCGTATTCCTTGCCGGCCGCAACAGCAAATACAATTTCTGGGTGGGATACCTGTATTCCCTCCTCTTGCTCCTGATGTTCTGGAACAAGAACCTCTACGCAAACTTGCTCCTTCAGCCTATATCTTTAGGAATCAATGTCTTAGGGCATTACAGATGGACGCATCCGCGAAAGGACGAGCAGAGCTCTGCGGACAGCAGCGCACTTAAAGTGACCATGCTCAGCTGGAAACAGCGCATTCTCGCCATCGTTTCCGTCTTCGTCATTGCGGCAGGATGGGGCTGGTTCATCAGCCTTGCAGGAAATGCCATCTTCCCGGGCAAGATCCCGTCAGACCCTATACCGTATCTGGATGCTTGCGTGACCGTGCTAATCCTCGTTGCACAGTTCCTCTCCGCTCTCAAGAAATGGGACTGCTGGATAGCCTGGCTTCTGGTCAATGTTTTCCAGCTTGCAATGCATATCTCTGTGGGACACGTGTTTATGCCGATTGTCTGCGGACTCTACCTTGTAAACGGAATCTGGTCACTCATCACCTGGTCAGGACTCTACAAGAAGAAAGCATAAACTTACTTCATTATGATTATGTTCGGAACGCGGCGCGTGCCTGCGTGGTTGAACTTCTTGTTGTCGGTCGGATGGTTAAGAACGCCGTCTTCAGCCGTCCAGATCGTCGTGGAACCGCCTCCGTCCAGATTTATGGCATTGTCCATACCGGCCCAGAGCGCAATCAGAGCACTTTCTGTCAATGTCGCTCCGTCAGCGTGATTCTTCGCGCGTCCGTCGATGGTGACGAAATAATAGTTGCCGCGGCTGTCCTTTCCTATCAATGTCCTCGGATGACGTGCGTTGCTGAACCTCCTGTCAGTGGCGAAAGCAGGTATCTTGCCGTCCTGAATAAGCAGCGGTCCTGAAGCCAATGCCGCATGATAACGCTTTGTATAGTATTCGTAACGAGTTGTGTCACACAGCATTATGTCTATCTTGCGGCCCCTCTTGTTTTTGAAGGCCACTAAAGCATTGGTCCTGAAGAACTCTGACTGGGCAGTGCGGCTTATCTCTTTGTGGGCCAATGCGAAGAAGGTGCAAGGCTGAAGTGTCTTCACATTGAAATAGCTGCCGTTTATCGCAGCGAGCGCCTCAGTCCTCTTGGCCAATGAATCGGTAGTCACGCACAAATCTCCCGCTGATTCCTCGATGGAAGTGCGGAACTTCCTGGCCGGGTATTTTACGATGGAGACAGTCTGGTCGCCTCCGAACATGGAGATGTGCGCAGAACCGGCCATTGCCCCCTTGCCGAGGTCTTTCCAGTTCCATTCAGCATTGACAAAAGCGGTGGAGTCTGCGGCTCTTGAGGTAGTCTGGCCGTGCGCAGCGCCGCAGATGAAAAGTGCCGCCAAGGCAATCTGTAGATGAATGTGTTTCATAATCAGTGGATAATAGAATTCTATTTTAAAGTCAATGTTTCGCTTTGGAGTTTCGGGACATAGTGAACCCCCTCCTTGGTGTAGGGCGTGAGGTCTTCCCCGGCATTTGCCGGCTTGAGAAATACGCTCTCCGCACTCTTGCCGACACAGAGCACCGCCACAGGTTCCAAGACCTCATATCCGTTCTCAGCGATGATACGCTCGTCATCCTCTTTAAAGAAAGCCCTAAGCGCATCTCTGTCCAAGTTGCCTTTTATCAGGCAGTTGAGGCCGAGTTCCACCGCTTTCAGCGCCATGCTCTGAAGAGAAATGCCGAGGTCAATGTCGATGTATCTTTCTTCAGGAAGGATGCTGTAAACGATGATGAACGCACGTGCGGACTCTTCCCGCACAGGCTCGCGGAAAAGAATCTGCCTCAATGCATTGACCTTGTCAATATCGGACGAATCGACAGGCCTGAATCTGAGAAGCTGGCGGTTCATCGCGCTGGCGAGCGAGGAATTGACATTGACGATAGTGCGCAGCTGCTCAGCGTTTATGTCAATGTCCTGTCGGAAACGACGGATCGTGCGGTTCTTGACCAGCAGCGTGTTCAGCGACGGATTGGTGCGTTTGATGATGCTTTTCCGTGCTCCCGAGCCGAAAACCTCCTCGTAACGGGACTCCAGATAATTGTCAGCCATAATTATTCGGAAGGAAGGAATCCTTTCTGGAGAAGCACTTCTGCAATCTGTACGGCATTTGTGGCGGCACCCTTGCGGATGTTGTCAGAAACGCACCAGAAATTCAGTCCTGATTTTACTGAGAAATCCCTGCGGAGACGTCCCACGAAAACATCGTCGTGTCCGAGCGCAAAGCGGCACATCGGATAGACGTTATGGGCCGTGTCATCCTGAACCGTGATGCCCGGCGTCTCTTCCCATATTCTGCGCACGTCAGCAAGGTCGAATTCCTTCTCGAATTCCAGATTTATGGATTCGGAATGGCCTCCGATAACTGGTACACGAGCGGTTGTCGCTGTGACGCCTATAGTGTCGTCATTCAATATCTTGTGTGTCTCATTGACCATCTTCATCTCTTCCTTGGTGTAGCCGTTCTCGAGAAAATCGTCGATGTGCGGGATGATGTTCTGGTCGATAGGATGCGGGAACTTGGCAGGGTATTCACCCCATACTGCACCGCCGCGCTCGGCTTCCATCTGGGCCACAGCCTTGTTGCCGGCTCCTGTCACGCTCTGGTAGGTGGACACTACCACTCTCTTTATGCGGTACTTTCTGTGAAGCGGTGCGAGAGGAAGGAGCATCTGGATGGTGGAACAGTTCGGGTTGGCGATGATGTAGTCGTCTTTTGTGAGGACATCTGCATTGACCTCGGGAACGACAAGCTTCTTGGTCGGGTCCATACGCCAGCAGGAAGAATTGTCCACCACGCGGCAACCGACGGCCGCAAATTTCGGGGCAAGTTCTTTGGACGGGCCGCCGCCTGCAGAGAATATCGCAAGGTCCGGTTTGGCTGCGATGGCGTCCTCGGCGCTTACTACGGAGTATTCTTTTCCATTGAACATCACCTTCTTGCCCACGGAACGCTCTGAGGCAACAGGAATGAATTCAGTTACAGGGAAATGCCTCTCTTCCAGCACTTCTGTCATCCTGGTTCCTACCAGTCCTGTAACACCTACAACTGCTACTTTCATAATATATGTTTTTTATTCTGTCAGACTGTTTACTATCGGGCGTATCAGCTCATCCAGCTGCGCGCATTCAAGGAAGAAGCCGTCGTGCCCGAAGTGGGATTTGATTTCGTGGAATTTCGAGCCTTTCACCTGCCCGGACATCCATTTCATCCTGTACGGAGGGAATATGAGGTCTGAGTCAATGACGATGAATGTGGCTTCCGCACGTATCATGCCCAATGCCGCCGCTTCTCCGCCACGATTGCGTCCCAGATTGTTGCTGTCCACACTTAGCGACAGGTAATAATACGAGTACGCATCGAACTTCTCGGCGAACTTGTGCCCCTGATACCTGTGATATGAACCGGCTCTGTCTGCAAACAGCGTGTCATCGGAAGGCTCCTGCTGCTTGAGGTTGTAGCCGTCTTCGCATCTGTACGAAAGCAATGCGATGGTTCTGGCACATTCGAGGCCCTTTTTGCCGCCGTCCAGACTCTCACAGGCCCTGAAAGTAGGGTCAGCCTCCAATGCCATTCTCTGTGACTCCTCAAAGGCTGTAATCCACGGACTGATTCTTGAGCTGGTCGCAATATAGACCGCCTTGGTGAACAGGTCGGGGCATTTCACGGACCATTCAAGCGCCTGGAAGCCTCCGATGCTCGCTCCCACAAGCAAATCTATATGCCCGATTCCGATATGTTCCCTGACCGCGTCCAGGGCGTTCACGATATCGCGCACGGTAACCTTCGGAAAACTGAAATAATAGGGTTTGCCGGTTTCCGGGTCAATGCTTGAAGGCCCGCTGGAGCCATAGCAGGAACCCAACATGTTGCCGCAGACGACGAAATACTTCTCAGTATCGAAAAGTTTTCCCGGCCCCACAAGTTCCGGCCACCACTCCTCGGCATCTGAATCGGATGTCAATGCATGGCATATCCATATAGTTTTCATCCCCTTATGGTAATCCATAGGGGATGTATGATAAGCAACCTCCAATGAGGAAACACTTCCTCCTGCCTCAAAATAGAATTTTCCTTCAATGCGGTAAGTATGTCGTTTCATCTTATATGCTTAGTTGTTCCCTCCCGGCATAAGTGCCTGATAATAAGCTTTGAACTCTGTCCATCTATAGAACGAAGGCGCAGCTTCCGGAAGCGGAAGGGAGGCCTCACGGCCATTGTACAGCACCTTGACAAGTATGTCGGCACTTTTCCTGCTGCGGTAGAATATCAACTGCAAATTGGCTGCCATAGGTATAAAATCGGAGCGCCAATAATTCTTCACCTCTTCCGGATCATCCACTACCGCCCCGAAATTGTCAAGTCGCATGAAGCACATCAGCGGAAGCAGGGCCGTGTCGTGGGAGAACCTCAGGCAGAGCTGGCGTTCTCCGGATGCGATATCCGCATCAGCCTGTTCAATGATGGATTTCAGAATGGATGAATTGTTGATGCAGTTCTTGTTGTCCGAGAGGGGAGTGCGGCCCATGTAGATGTATCCGTTGTAATTCCTGACTTCCCAGATTCCGAAAAGTTCCTCAGTGGTGAAGACATCGGAGAAAGTGTCTTCCGGAACGTCCTTCAGGCATCTGACATCGCAGACTATGTTTCTCATGTTCGACTCGAATTTCCACATTCCGTAAGTGGCTTCGAGGTAGTCAGTATCATTGAAGAACTTGGAACAGAATGACTTGGCGTCGATTTTGTCTGCAGCGAATTTCTCGGCAGACTTCACGGCCTCTTCAGGAAGAGGCACTTTTACCTTGATCGGGCTGATGGTCTTGTTAGGCTCGAGAATAGGGAAATAGCACCTTCCCGCATCTACGGTGAAAGAGAAATCCTTGTCCAGACCTCTGAGTTCATCCACGAAAGAGAACATCGTGAGCATCGTGCGCGGTATCGGGGTAGAGAGTATGGAAGCTACCGTGCGGCCTTTGAACACTTGCGGGAAATTCCGGTACATTATACCTGCGATACGCCTGAGTTGTTCCTGACCTTTTGGAGTCAGGTCTCCGCCCCTGTGCGCTACGGAAGGGTAGAATTCCTCATATTCTTTCCAAAGCCTCTCGCCTCGGTCATTGAGCTTTCCTGCATTGTGGGCGTCGAGCAGAACCTTGTGGATCTTCTCGTATATGTCATCGGAGAGGGCGAACCTGGCACCGTGTCTTCCGAAATAGCTGATATAGAACGGCTTGTATCCGGACGGCGCCGGGCTGATCTCGTGCTCCCCAAAGGAATACATGCAGTAGTCCGAGCAGAGCCCTGCCGGGTTTTCCATCAGTTCGGTCCTGGTGTCGTACCGGGTAACCGCCTCTTTTACGCCATATTCCGCCTCGATGGCTTTCCTCTTCTCGAGTCCGGAAACCTCCTGTGCCAGTCCAGCTATCTGGAATGACAGGCACAATGCGGTGATTGTCAATGTTTTCGCAACAGCGTTGCCGGATAGGTTCATACTTCTTTATTCTCCATATAATAGTTCAACGTCCTTTACAATGCCTTCGCTCACGCCTTCAGGCACGAATTTCCACCTTCCGACAAGTTCCTTCTTGCCGGTGACCTCAGGGTCAATGCTTCCGTTCTTCAGGAAGTATTCGTAGAGGATAGTCCTGAATTCCGGGCCTTTGAACAGCGTGCGGGCTTCGACATCTTCCGCGGAGAGGAGTCCTGCTGCCTTAAGCAGTCCGCCTGCACCGCTCGCCCTATAGGAGGTGATGCCTACAGTGTACATCTTGTCCATCTCGAATGCTCTGCCGTCTGCCATACTCAGAATGTTCACCCTTTCGCCATACGGCCTGGTGACATCCACAGTATAGTCAATGCCTGCAGCACTGTCGAAATTGGCCGGACTCTTGGCGAGTTTCCATGCCATCTGGCCTGTCTTCCAATCCTTTGTCTGTTTGATACGGAGAATGTGCTCCGCATCCGGTCCGCTTACGGTTTCTACCCATAAGTCATAACTCGCCTCAAGGTACTCTTTTATTTCCTTTCCGGCAAGTTTCAGCACCATCAGTTTGTTCCCGTAAGGGTAAATTGTCTTCAAATCATTGAAAGTGACATCTCCGCCAGGCACTTTTCCGTCGATGAGGAGAGTTGCCGTCAATGATATGTCCATCGGACAGTATGTGAGCGCCAGAGCGTGAAGGAAATTCAGATAATCACATTGGCCGGAATAGAATTCCCGTGAGACCATATCCTTCTTCACTGTGCCCAACTTGCTGTTGGAGAATGCTTTGACAGCATTGAACTCATTCTCGAAGGCCTCTTCCATCGCCGTGTCAATATTGTCGTATTTTATGCCGACGGACTTGGCGTCAAGCTCACGACTTACGACTTTGCCGCCCTTGACGAGCAGTTTTATATCGCCGAGGCCCACATATTGGCCCGCCTTTCCGCAGCCGACAAGCACGATGCTGTCACGTTTGATCACTTTGCTCGAGTGGTCGTGGGCAGTCACGAGGAAATCCACGCCCTTCAGACTGTTGAGAAGGTCCAGACCCTGTTTCTCGGCATTGTTGCCCTCGCCTTTTCCGATGGCGGTGTGCGCTACCACCACGACCACCTGAGGCTTGTGCTTCTTGCGGAAAGCGTCCACGTCTTCCTGCACAAGCGGTATGAGCGACTTGAACTCCAGCCCGCTGTAGGCGCTTTTGTCCATCAGTGTCGCATTGTCAGCATTGGTATAGCCGAGAATCGCCACCTTCACCCCGTTCTTTTTCACGATGGTGCCGGTCTGGAGATATCTCTTGCCGTTGTCAGTCCTGACCACATTTCCGGCGAGGAACGGAATGCCCTCTTTACGGAACGTCTCAGCAGCCCTGTCATAGACTCCGTGACCGGCCTCGAAATCGCAATGTCCTGCTGCCACGGCATCGTATTTCATATATGCTGCGAGGCGCGGGTAAAGGTACGGAGACAATGTATCGGCATAATCATAGTAGAACGTGGCGTTGCTCCCGAGGAAATTGTCGCCGGCATCCACGAGGATGACATTGTCCGCCCCCTTTTCCGAGCGCAACTCATTGATATACTGGCTCTGGGCCATCAGAGAACTTCTTGCGGAGCCGTTCTCGGAAAATGGCTTGAAAAACCAGGAGCCGTGGCCGTCTCCGGTGGTGACAAGTGACAGGTTGTACTCTCCGTCTTTCAGAGAGGAGCACCCTGCAAGCATAGTGGCGGCCGCTGCCGCAAGAATCAATCTGATATTCATAGTCAGTGGTTCAATGTGTTGTGGTTCAGTATGTTATTAAAATTTTTCCAATGCTGCACAGCATCTTGCGTAAATGTATTCGTAATGGGCACGGTCATCCGACGGGGCAGAGGACTTTTTAGCCTGAGCGAGTGATTTCACCTTGTTGAGGAAGGCCACCCGGTAACTGTCAGTCTCATCGATCGGGATAATGCTGACCGAAGCCTGGTAAGGTTTGTTGCCCTCTCCGAGGCCATCCTGTTCCCAGCCGCACCAGTCTTCATTGTCAATGCTGCCTTCTTCCTCTGTCAGCGTCTTGGTCATCGCACCCCTCACTTCCTTTGCGTTCAAGATGAGAATGTCACGCTGGAGCGTCTTCTCCTCGGAAGTAAGCCTCTTTCCGGCAATGGATGATGCGAAAAGCTCACGATAGAGGTCGTCATAGTAATCCTTGACGGTATAGACGTTCTTCGCGCCTGCGACCGCAGCTGCCCTGACCACGTTTTCAGGGACGGTCGAGGCCAATGTCCTGGCAACCGAAGCGCAGACTTTGTTCGACTGCGGAGTCGCGAGCGGGAAGTTGGATGTGACTGAAGGCTCATTCAGCCATGCGGAATTTCTGAGCTGGGAAATCACCCATTTCAGTGACGCTTTCTGTACATCTCTATCTACCGGAACGGCAGGCTTCTGGTTGAAACCTTCCTTGACATAGTTCAGGTAGATGCCGCCAACCTGCGACAGCACGTGGCCGATATATCTGTTGTATTGTGCAACCAGCTGTGTATAAAGGTCTTGTCTGTGAGAGAAGTCAGCATCTTCCGCCCCGATCCATTCGTTCATTTTCGGCAGGATGTATTTGAGGTTGCTGATGCCGTAGCTGCTGGACTTTATAGGATTGTCTCCGAGGTCCTCGGAACGTGAGCTCGGGTCGTAAACACCATATGCGGCATAGCCCGAAACCTGCTGTGCCCCATAGCGGTACATCGGGTCGCCGGCCTTCTCGTCCAGGATTTTCTCTGCCTGATGATACTCGTCCCAGATATCCTTGGCGCCGATTACCGGAGTGTAGAGCCATCTGATGGCATATTTGTCATACACACCCAGACTCGGAGGCACGAGTTTCACGCCCTTGTCGGAAGGCTGGGCGACATAGTTGAACCGCGCATAGTCCATAATGGACGGCGTAGTGCCGTATTCTGCGGTGAAAGCCTTGTCCCTCAGTGATTCGGTAGGATAGGCAGAAGAAGCGCCCATATTGTGCATCAGGCCCAATGTGTGCCCGATTTCATGGGAGATCACATAAACCAGCGACTCGTCAATGATTTCCTGCGGCATCTTGATGGCTCTGACGCTTTCATCCACCTGTGCGGTCTGGACGAAACGCCAGTTGTTGATGAGCTTGATGACATCGTTGTACACCAGGACTGAAGCATTGAGGATTTCACCTGTGACAGGGTCAGTCCAGCTCGGTCCTCTTGCATTCATGGTCGCATCAGGAACATAACGGAGACAGCAGTAGCGCAGATTGTCCGGGTCGAATTCCGGGTCTTCTCCCTGCACAGGGAAATCCCTTACCTGCATGACATCCTTCAGCCCGATGGCTTCAAATGCGGCATTCCAGGCGAGCACGCCCTTGCGGATCGGCTCTTTCCAGCTTTCAGGGAAAGTGTCGTCCACGTACCATACGATCGGGTTCTTTACCGTGACCGTCTTCCCGCCGAGCAGCCAGGCTGTGGTGTCAGACAGTTCGAGTCTCCATCTGGAGGCCAGGACATAGCCTTTGTAACCGTCTTCTGCTGAAGAAACATCATATCTCTTGCTGCCCTCGCCCGGACCCACAGGGAATACTCCGACTCTAAGGTCCTGTATTCTCGAAGGCATCGGCTTTTCCGGAAGCATCAGGAATGAAACCGTGTACTCGATGGAGCCTGAGCCGACTTTACCCTTGAAACCGAGGAAGGATTTGGTGAAGTCCACATTGGCATGAACCTTAATGGAAGCATTGTCCTTGAATGACTTGAGCTCTCCGAACCATGTGGTCTTCTCCTCGGTTGACTTGCTGATGGCGAAGTCGGAGCCTTTCGGTGCGGCGGCATTGACAAGTCCGGTGACGTCGAAGACTACTGAAGAGCTGTCTTTGCCCTGTGCTGAAACGGCGATGCGGCGGAGGATCTTCGGCATGAAGCTGCGGGAAAGCGCCTCCTGCATATGCGGGTCTGACGTCGATGCGTTAGTGCCCGGCAGGCTCAGCACCACGAGGCTGTCCACGAGGTCAATCTGGAAATACTGCGGCTTGTTGTACTTGTATCCCACATTGACATAGGCAGGATTGCTTCCTGCTGTGATGGTGCCGCCGACCATAATGCGTCTGCCCATATATTTCTTGGGCATCTCCATGTAGATTTTGTCCTTGGCGGTACGGTAAAGACTGAATGTCTCGCCTTTTGCTGAAACTTTCACGTCTTTCATCAGTTTGTCATACGGGGACACTTTCTTTTTGGGAGCCGGTTTGCTCTCCTGTGCCACCACTTCTGTCTTGGCCTTTTTCTTCTTTCTGGTCTTTGAAGCAGGCGATGCTGCCGCGCAGGTGACAGGCACCAGCATAACGGCAGCAAGCATTGGAATAATGATGTTTCTTAATCTCATTCGGTAAGTTAATTGATTCTGTATTTGTAGATTACGCTTGAGGGGTCATCGCAGATTCCTTCATAGGAAGCAACCAGGGTGTCGTCGGAGTATCTGTAAACATACAGGCTGCCTTTGTGGTCGCCGCTTCTCGAAGGATTGTAGGTGGCCACATAAAGTCTGTCCTCTCCGTCAGATGCCTTTCTGCCCTTGAAGTTCGTGGCAATGTCCCTGATCTGCTCACCGGCAGGGAGCTTGATGGCAGGGTTGTTTCCCGGCGCGGAAGTCAGGCTCCACCTGTAAATCGCATTGTCATAAGTATAATAGACGTCTGAAGAAACGCGGTTTCCTAAGATCTTGGAGTGGCTGTCCATCTTCAGGCTCGCAGTGGTGAACGGATATTCTACATCCATCTTCACGCTTTCTCCGTTGATTTCTTCTGTTTTTGTAGCCCATGCGGACAAGGTTGAAGAGGTGACTTTTGTCTTATATGATGTCGGATCTGACTTGCTGCGGAAAAGCACGTGGATATAAGCATTCGATGAAACCCGCTGCGCACCGGCATTGACGATTTCCCAACCTTCCTCAGAATTGGTCCGGATGCCGGCAGATGCGCTTTTCCTTATGCCGATGGTGCTGCTGTTGTAGAATAGCGGGTATCTTGTTGATTTTGCGGTAGTTGATGCAGCTTTAGTGGTGCCGTCGAAGATCCTGGTGATCTTGAAAGGCGCATCGGTTATCTCGCTTATGAAACCGCCGTTCATGTCATAGCGGAACAGCCTGCCGTCAGCGGATTTGAAGAAGCATCCGAATGAGGCCTTGTCTTCGGCATATTCCCCGCCGAATTCTTCGCAATATGAGCCGAAATCTTTCATCTTGGCCGTCATGTACAGCTCGAATGTCTTGCAGTCCATATGGTAGATGGTACCGTCCTCGTCATTGGTGCCGATCAGGAAACCGGAGTAGGTGATTTTGCTGTAGGTGTTGTCGCTGATGTAGAGGCTCGTGCCGTTTTTGAGCGTTTTCCCTTCCACGCTGAAGATGTTCGTGAACACCTGCTGCTCGCCTTTGGCCGACTCTTCTGCCGTCAATGTCTTGACGAAGGTGAGTGAGCCGTTGCCGTCTCCGTCATTGGAAAGAATCGCCACGCCTTCATCGTAACCGGAATTGACATTGAGCGTAAAGTATTTGAATTCAATGCTTTCCCCGTTGTCAACTCTCAGCCTCAGAAGGAAGGAACCGACTTTGGAGAACGTATAGTTGATGGTTCTGCTCGTGGAGATTACCTCCATTTTCTCGAACTGGTGCTGCTCCGGCACCGTGCCTGACTTGACCTGACCGTAAGCCCACTGGAAGGTGGTTTCCTTGCTGCTGACGATGTCCAGGCCATTGTAAACCAGCTCTGTTCCGAGATTTACGTTTATGGTGTCGGAAGTGGCATTGATAGTTATCGGAGCGAGCTCTTTGTATCCGTGAGGGCTCACTTTGTAGCATCCCTGAAGCGTGAATGCCGTCAGGATGCCCGCCAATGCCGATATGTAATAAGTTCGTGTCATACTGTTCTTCATTTTAAAAATGTCAGACGGAATCAGTTCAGGAACCCGTAAGTGCCGCTCATAGGGTTGCCCCAACCCTTGCGGGCATTGATATTCACATTTTCGCTGCCCATGAGCTCGTAATTAGGGTCTTCCGGATGCTCAGCATACCATTTCTCATAGTATTCGTACAGCGGCAGCGCCACGTATTTCGCCCAGGCTGCCATATAGGACTTGCGCCAGAACTTCATTGGAGCATCCGGGTCGTCCAGATTCTTGCCGTAATTCGTGACTGCATATTCATAGAATGCAGGGCAGGACTCCTCCGTAGCTTGGAAATACTGAAGCATTCGGCGATATTTCTCAGGATAGAAATTTCCCCAGTCATAGTCCCATCCCGGAGCGGCCTTGGCATTGGCCTTCCACCAAGGAGGGCAGCTAGGTTCTCCGTCCGACACGTAATAGATGAAGTCAGGAGTGAGAATCTTCTGTGTCGCGGAACTGTCTGCAGCGCAAGGTATGAAATTCTCATTGGCCACCAGACGGAATCTGACTTTCACGAAGGTGTCCTGCATCTCCTTCTGCCTGTGGAAGGTGAGTTTGACATTGCCGCTTACTTTTCCGGCAGGAATGAACAGCGAATCCAGTTCGAAGTCAATGCCTTCCCTTGCGGTTATGACAGGATAGGTGACGGTGCCGGCAGAGAAAGTCTCGCCCTCGGCAGCCGGCACGAATTCTATCGCGAAAGCACGGTCATAAGAGACAGGTCTGCCCATGGTGAACACCTCCTGCGATACGGTGATGTCATTCTCCGGAATCAATGCGAATGAATGGGAATGTGTCTGGATACCCTCCATGAAATAGACCACCGGAGTCTGCTCCGTGTCATACATCAGCCATGTTCCCTTGCAGGAGAACAGAAGCGGGAGAGCCGCAAGTATCGTAATTGCCTTGTATATTCTGTTCATAACCTAAATCTCCATATCTTTTCTTGATTCATCCTCTTCGTCAGGTATCGGGACAATGTAGTTTCCCGGTACGCTTCCGCTCAATGTCTGTCCGGCGGCGGTCTTTATGTCTTTTCCGAGTTTCTTCATCTCGAACCAGGTGAAGCCTTCGCCGTAGAACTCTTTTCTGCGCTCATTGAAGAGCCTGTCATAGGTGAGTTTGCCCTCTGCTACGGGTTCGAGTCCGCGTGTGGATGTCACTGCATTGAAAAACTCGGCGGCAAGTCGCGGATTGGAAGTCATATAGAACTCAGCCATAATGTAATACATTTCCGGAAGTCTCAGGACATTGATTCCGACAATCGATTTTCCGGAATAGCCTGCGCCGTTGGCCACCGACGAGTTAACGGTCTTCTTGAGGCGGCTCTCGGTATTGTCGAACCAGGAATTGATTCTGTAGTCGGCGACATCTCCGGCATTGTCCTCATAGAGATTCTTCCAGTCGGAAGCGAGTGAGAATGTGGCGGAAGTGCCCGTGATGCCGTAGCGCTTGCTGTTGGTCGATTGGGAACTTTCGGAATAGAATCCGAAGATGGTTTCGTTCAGGTCTAATGTCCCGCCGTCGCTCTGGACAAATGTGCTTAACGGCCTGAAAGAGAACTTCTTGCTGTCGATTACCTTCTGAGCGTAGATGGCAGCGTTGCCGAGATCCCCGCGTGTCCAGTAAACCCTTGCGAGCAGCGCCTGCACTGCATACAGGTTCAGATGAGTGATCCTCGCGTCGGTGAATCCGTAAGCCGAATTCGTCCTCACTGCGGGAATCAATGAACTGTCTTCCTCCAAGAGGCTATCCGCTCTGGTGAGTTCCGCTGTTATCAGATCATATACTTCGTCAAGAGATGAATAATCTGTGACCGAAAACGCATATCTGCTTACATACGGGATGGCTTTGGCTTTCAGGTCTTCAGATGCCCAGAACGGGGCACCGAAATATCTCACCAGGTCGAAATGGATCATTGCCCGGAGCGCCAGCGCTTCACCAAGATACAGCTTGGAGTGCTTGAACTCGTTCTCCCCGCCTTTCTCTGCGTGCTGGATGATGTTGTTGAGGTGGTTTATCACCGTGTAGGCATTGCTCCAGACCTTTTTTCTGAGTGAAGTCGGGCCGTTGATTTTCCAGTTTGCGGTCGCCAGGTTGCCGAAAGTGTTGTCTGACAATGCAGTGGTGTTCTGGCTCATCACTTCTGCCATCCACACCAGATTGCCTCCGTAAAGGTCCTCCTTGGCGGACAACTCGCTGTAAATCCCGTACAGAGCATCTTCATAGCCCTCTGCCGAAGTGAACATGTCATTGTCGAATGTCTCACCTTTAGGATTGACATCCAGGAACTTGCTGCATCCGCATACTGACAGGGCGAGCAAGGCCGACATTATATATATTATGCTTCTTTTCATTGCTGTCAATGTTTAGAATGTTGGACGGAAAGTGATGTTTATGCCTCTGCAATAAGGGTAGGAAGTTCCTCTCTCGAAACGGACTGTGGACAGGTATCCGATATCCGAGAATCCGAAGCCGACAGCCAGTTTCCTCAAGCCGAGTTTCGTGATCCGCTTGACTGGCACGTCGTACATCACCTGGATATTGGAGAAATAGATTTCATTCCTCTTCTCCACGAACCTTTCCGAATAGTGGGTGGTCTCGCCGGAAGTGATGCTCAGATACCTCTTGAGGTCTCCAGGATTTTTCCATCTGTCTGTCAGTGCGCGTGCATCCACGTTATGATACTTGTCGATGTTCTCCACCTTGTCCTGGATAGTCGAGTTGTAATAGTCTCCGCCGAATGTGTAAGATGTTGACAATGAGAGAGAAAGCCCTTTCCAACGGACTGTGGTCATCATTGATCCTCTCAGGATAGGATTCGTATTTCCGACGGCAACCTTCTCGGAAGAAGAGTAGTTGAAAGTGTATTCCCCGTTCTTCTTGATGAAGATTTCCTTGCCGGTGGCAGGGTCAATGCCAGCTGAACGCATAGCATAGATATCGTACTGCGAACCGCCTTCCTGGAACAGAATCTTCGGGAGAGAGGAGTCCATGGCATTGTCCTTCTCCACCCCTTTCAGAGAATTCGAGATGTGCCGGATCTGATCCATCACGTGTCCTCCTGTCAATGTCACGCTCCAGAACCAGTCTTTCGTGCGGAAAATCTGGGCAGACAGTGAAAGGTCTATACCCTTGTTGTTAAGTTCCCCGAAATTGACCTTCATGGAGGACGTACCTACTGACGGCGGAAGATTTATGCTCATCAGCATATCGTAGGTGGTGTTCGAATAGAAGTCGAGCGAGACGTTCAGCCTGCTGTCCAGGAATGCTCCCGTAAGACCGATATTGTTGTTCAATGTCCTCTGCCACTTCAGGTTAGGGTTGCCCATCTGCTTAGGCAGCGCACCGATACCTGTATAGTATCTGTTGTCGGACTTGTATTCATACACAGTCTTAGCCTGATAATAGTCGAACGAAACGCTTCCGGTATAACCTATCGAATATCTGAGCGACAGGGTGTTGATCCATTTGGCCCGCTTGATGAATGACTCGTTGTGGAGATTCCAAGCTGCACCTGCTGCCCAGAAAGGAGCGAAACTGTTGTTTGCGCCGAACTTGGACGAACCAGAAGTACGATAGGAGAAGTCCACTACATATCTGTTGCGGAAGCCTACATTGGCATTGGCGAAAAATCCCACCTCGGTCGAGATGTTGTCGGAGCCTGAAGGCCTGCCGTTCTTCTGGTAGTTCAGCGCGAATGACAAGTCGGACAGTTCATCCTTCAGGAAACCGATGCCGACACCCGATGCGGAACGGTTGCGGGAATACTGGATGTTCGAACCGCCGCTGACTCTGAACATTGACCCTTTGGAGTCCAGCGACCTTCCGTAGTTGATCACCATCTTTCCGGACATCGTGGTTCCGTTTCTGCTTGAGAATGAATACTTTCCGCGCTCGGTGACAGGCGTCTTCTCATACGTTACCCTGTCCGGGGAATCATAACTGTCAGACGAGCCCCAGCTCATATTGATGCTTCCCTGTCCTGTGACGTATAGGTTCTTGGTGATGTTCCACCTTCCGTCCAGCGAGTTCTTCAATGCCTGCGTTCTGCTTTTCTTGAAACTCGACAAAGTGGCCTCGTAAAGCGGATTGACATCAGCATTGCCGCTCTGGGCGATAGGATTGAAATAATATGTCTTGATATAATTGCCCTCCTCATCGAACATCGGTTCGTAAGGATTCATCTTCGAGTACTGCGAGTATGAACCGTATGGCGAGTCCTTCGAGTCGTTCATCGAAAAACTCGACTTGAAGGTCAATGTCAGTTTGTCCCTGAGATGGTATCCGATAGTGAAATTGATGCCCTTGGAACTTCTCTTGTCGCCTCTCATCACGCCGTAGTTGTCGTTCCAGTTGGCGCTGGCCCTGAAACTGAGCTTTTCGCCGCGCGAGGTCAATGAAAGGGAATGGCTGTAGCTGAACGGAAGCCTCAACGGAGCGTGAAGCCAGTCGTCATTGACTCCTTGACGGATTTTCTCCAATTTGTATGCGTAGGCCTCGTCTAGCGAGCCGTCTTCCGTATCATACAGACCTGCAAGCCTTTCCAGTTCAAGTTTCTGGGCCGGTGTACAGAGATTGAATGAACTCAGGTCCGGATAACTCACTTTCGGAACGAAGTTGTAGCTGAGCTTGACCTTTTCGTTGCCGATACGCTTTCTTTCCACGACAATGACTCCGTTGGCGCCCTTTTCGCCGTAGAGAATCGTGGCGGAAGCATCTTTCAGCACGTCGATACGTTCAATGTCGAAGATGTCGAGGTCATAGAGTTCCTCCATGGAAATCTCCACGCCGTCCAGCACGATGAGCGGATTGTTTACGCCCTCCTCACTCTCATTGGTAATCAATGTGTTGGCTCCGCGTATGAGGATGGAAGGGATGGCGTTAGGGTTGGAGCCCGCTGCATTGTTCTCGACCATCACCATACCTGGAGTCAGGGAGGTGATGCCGGCAATCAGGTTCGTAGGCGACAGCTGCGCCAGTTCCTCTCCGCTGATGGTGGTGGCCGAACCGGTAAACGTTTCCTTGGACTGGGTGTAGAAGCCGTTCACCACGACCGCATCCAGAGATGATACTTTCAGCGTAACGTTCAGTCTTGTGGAACTGCTGACATTGAATTCCTGAGGTTCAGTGCCGATGAATGAGAATACCAGCACGTCAGCTTTCCTGGTGCTCCGCTGGAATGTGAGGGAATAATTACCGTCAATGTCGGCTGAAGTACCGACTGAGGTACCTTTCACAAGCACATTGGCCCCGGCGAGAGGCTCTCCGTGGTCATCTGTAATGGTACCCTTGATGGTGATTTTCTGTGTCCCGGGCAATGCTGAGGACGAACTGCTGTTCTGCTTGCTGTTCTGGGCATAAAGCACGCCGTCCGTGACACCTGCAGGGAGAAGAAGACATGTCAGAGCGATGAAGGCAAATTTCCGGCATCCTCGGCATAAAGAGAAACTGTCTGATCCCATAAGTCGTTATTTGTTAATTCGTTTAAGGAGATTTACCCCAGCGACAAATTTATATTTTCTAAAAATTAAATCCTATACTTTCAGGAAAGTTTTTTTCTTGTACAGGAAATAAAGGAAATACCATGCTGCTGCAAAAGCGCCGATTTGCAGCACGAGGCGAGACAACACTTCCGGGCACAAGCTGGCTACTCCGCCGAGGAAGAACTTGGAAATCATCATGAAACTGATGAAGCACTGGACCATATATATGGTTATGGAGTTCATGCCGATTACCTGAAAGAAAACCACGCCTTTTCGCCATCCTCTGACGTCTATCAGATAGTAGAATACAGCGAACATTGCCAATGAATAGGCTCCGGCTGCGAGAACGAAAGTGCTTGTCCACAAGCTCTTTATGACCGGGAACCAGATGGACCAGACAAGTGCTGCCACAGCCATGACCGCAGCGGCTGCCAACAGTTTCAATGTCTTTCGTGTCCCGCTGTCCTTGGAGTCCTTTACATATCTTCCGGTGAACATGCCAAGCAGCGCTGTGGTAATGGCAGGGATGGTGCTCAATAATCCTTCAGGGTCGCCGTAAGGCTTGTAGGCATGCTTGCCGAGAATCATCCTGTCGATGTAATAGGCGATGTTGCCGTCTCTCGAAAAGGAGTCGGCTCCGGCCGGGGCGTCAGGTGCCAATGTGAATTTCAGCAGCAGGAAGTAGCCGATGAGGATTACGGCGAGGATGGTCCACTGGGTCTTACGCCCTGTATAACAGTAAATCAGTGCCGCGCAGGCCCATGCGATACCGATCCGGGCAAGCACGCTCGGAAATCTCAATGTGGAGAAGTTGAACTGGAAGAGGCCCTGATATACCAAGCCCAGGAACACGAGAACCAGTCCTCTTCTGACGATGTCCAGTGTTATGTTCCCGTTTGAGAGCCCTTTGCTCTGTTTCTTGGCCAATGAGAAAGGGAACGTCATTCCTGAAATGAAGAGGAACAGCGCGAAAATGGTGTCGTGATGATGAAATCCTTCCCAGCTTACGTGTTTCATCTGCTGGGCGAGCCAGCAGTCCGCTCCGTCAGGGAAGAGGGCGCAGAGGCTTATGACGATTCCGCTGAATCCCATGATGAACATCATGTCGAAGCCTCGCAAGGCGTCCAGCGACAGGAGTCTGCCGTTGGATGAAGTCTCGTTTCCAGTCATTGATATTATATACTATTTGTTTAGTTTGCCTTCGGTCTTTGCCATGAACTTGGCTTCGTCGATGATGAATCTTTCGTGTTCTCCTTCACCGATGAGGCCGGCTTCGTCTGTGCACTCCACGTGGAAGACGAGTCTTCGCCTGTCAATGTCCACCAGCTCACTCCTGCAGATTACCTTCATTCCTACCGGGGTGGCTGACAGGTGCTTTATGTTTACCAATGTCCCTACTGTGCTCTGTCCTTCTTCGAGGTATGGAGCCACGCTCAGTCTGGCGGTCTTCTCCATCAATGCTATCATTGCCGGCGTAGCAAGCACGGCCAATGAACCGCTTCCCAACGCCTCGGCGGTGTCGTTTGCGGTGACAGTGATTTCACCCTGCCCTTTAATTCCTTTTTCCATGTTCTATCTCTATTATTTAGTCTATCTTAAATCTCAGACTCGTCTCTCCGAACAATCCTTCTTGAGGCCCCCGCACATTTTTTTAGTCGCACGTTACCCTCTCCCTAAATCCCTCCCCTCGGGGAAGGGACTTACCATCGCCCAAGGGCTCTAATCTCTAATTGTCTCTCTATTATTATTTAGTCTATCTTAAATCTCAGACTCGTCTTTCCGATCAATCTTCCTTGAGGACCCGCACGTTTTTTTGTCGCACGTTACCCTCTCCCTAAATCCCTCCCCTCAGGGAAGGGACTTACTATCGCCCAAGGGCTCTACTTTTGCATCGCTTTCTCGATGTCGTCAGGGAGGATCGGAAGCCGTTCCTTGCCGAGCCTACGGGCGCCGTCAGCGGTGACGAGCACATCGTCCTCCAGGCGGATGCCTCCGAAATTGTAGTAGGACTCAAGCCTGTGATAATTGACGAATCCGTGGTCAGTCTTCTCCGATTTCCACTTCTCGATAAGAGCTGGAATGAAATAGATGCCAGGTTCATCAGTGATGACATTGCCCGGAACGAGCTTGCGCGCCATCCTCAAACTGCCGAGCCCGAGCTGAGCCGACCTCTTCTGGTCATCATCATAGCCCACGTAATCCTCGCCGTAGTCCTCCATGTCATGCACATCCAGACCCATATTGTGTCCCAGTCCATGAGGCATGAACAGACCTGCCACACCTGCCTCCACCATGTTGTTCAGGTTTCCCCTCACGATATCCAATGCGCGGAGCTCCTCCAGCATCAGATGCATGGTTTTCAGATGCACCTCCCGGTACGTGACGCCCGGCCTGGTCAGCTTGAAAGCCAGTTCGTTACAGTCGCACACAATCTGATAGATGTCACGCTGCTTCGTGGTGAACTTTCCATTGACAGGATACGTCCTTGTGAAATCCGAAGCGTAGTGCATATTGTTTTCCGCACCGGCATCTATCACCATCAGCCTTCCTGACTCTATCATCTTGTCGTGCAGATGGTTATGAAGCGTTTCGCCATGCTGTGTAAGGATAGTAGGGAACGAGACACCCCAGCCTTTCGCAAGCGTGACCGCCTCCATCCTGCCCACGATTTCCTGCTCGACGCGGCCGAGGACGATATTGTTCCTCGCCACTGTATGCATCTCGTGACCAAGCGCGGAAGCATCATCCAGCTGCTCGATTTCGCAATCCTCCTTCACCAGTCGCATCGAAATTATCGCCTTTGTCAATGCAAGTGAGAACTTGCCTGCCACCTCAGCATCGTTGCACTTGAGGAGAGAAGCAATCTTCATGGTATTGTAATACCTCGAAGGCGTCACGAAATGGACAGGCCTGCCTGCTGCCAATGCCTTGGAAACCACATTGTCCAGAGCCCCATAAGGAGAACTTTTCTCAACACCTGCAAGAGCGGCTTTGGAAGCGACACTCGGCTGAGGACCCATCCAGATGATGTCCCCGATTTCCACATCGTCCGCGAAAATCTCCTCATCACCGTTGTCCAGGTCAATGACAGCCGCGAACAACGGTTCATCTATGCCGAAGAAATACAGCCAGGTGCTGTCCTGACGGAATTTGTAACAGTTGTCTTTATACTGTGCGGGGGCCTCTGCATTGCCTACGAACAGTGCAATACCTCTCTTGCCTTCAGCTGCGCTTTCTGCCATCTTGGCTACCAGCGTCTTACGCCTTCTTACATAAACACTCTTGTCAAACATTGTAATTTCCTCCTTTTTAACCGCTAATAACTGTATTTCTGTGTTTCGGGACAGCTTCAGTGACCTCCGTAAAGGTACTCCTCCTGCTCTGCCGAAAGTTTGTCGATGGTGATGCCCCAGTCCGCCAGTTTCCTGTGGGCCACTTCATTGTCGATAGCCTTCGGGACAGCATTCAGCATCTTGCCGGTCTTCCTGACGATAGTCTTCTCATTGTCAACAAGATACTTGGCGCTGAGGGCCTGGATCGCGAACGACATGTCCATAATCTCGGCCGGGTGACCGTCTCCTGCAGCGAGGTTCACAAGCCTTCCTTCAGCAATAATATAGATGGTACGGCCGTTTTCAAGTTTGTATGCTTCGATATTGTTTCTTGCCGGCGCATGGCTGACGGCCATTTCCTTCAATGCCGCCACGGCTACCTCCACGTCGAAATGCCCTGCATTGCAGCAGATGGCTCCGTCTTTCATTTTCTGGAAATGCTCAGATGTGATGACGTCACTGCACCCGGTAACCGTCACGAAGATGTCGCCGACCTGTGCCGCCTCCGACATTGACATGACCTTGAACCCGTCCATAACGGCTTCCATCGCGCGGATAGGGTCGATTTCGGTTACTATGACATCGGCTCCGAGACCTTTGGCACGCATTGCCACACCCTTTCCGCACCATCCGTAACCGGCTACCACCACATTCTTGCCTGCCACGATAAGGTTCGTGGTGCGGTTGATGCCGTCCCAGACTGACTGGCCGGTGCCGTAGCGGTTGTCGAACAAGTGCTTGCAGTCAGCATCATTGACCAGCATCATAGGGAACTCGAGCTTCTCGGCATTGTTCATGGCCTCCAGTCTGAGGATGCCTGTAGTGGTCTCCTCGCATCCGCCTATGACATTGGGAATCAGATGCCTGTATTCGGTATGGATCATGTTCACCAGGTCGCCTCCGTCATCGATGATGATGTTCGGACCTGCTTCAATGACCTTGCGGATACCGTGCATGTATTCCTCCTCCGTAGCCCCGTGGACAGCAAAGACATTGAGCCCCTCGTGGACGAGTGCGGCCGCGATATCATCCTGGGTGGAAAGAGGGTTGCTTCCGGTGATGAACATCTCCGCACCGCCTTCTGCCAAAATTTCACAAAGATGAGCGGTCTTGGCCTCCAGATGCACTGACAATGCGATTTTCTTGCCTTTGAACGGCTTGGTCTGTTTGAATTCCTTTTCCAGACCTGCCAGCAGCGGCATATGCCTTCTTACCCATTCGATCTTAAGTTCTCCGTCCCGCCAGAGTTCGGGATTACGTATTTCACTTGCCATAATCAATCTTTTTATTTGTTCAACCACACAATTTACGAAAAAATCGTCAAGTTGCTTCACATTTTCGTAAAACTTTTGCATTATCCGCTTGTAACATAACCGAGTGTAGCGCAACTGATCCTGACATTGACATCAAAAAACTTCTGGAGCATGCAGATGCAGGCACCCATCGTGGCTCCGGTGGTGAAGACATCGTCCACTATCAGGATATGGCGGCAACCGCTCACCTGCGCGGCAGTTTCCAGTCTCAATGCAAAGGCTCCGTGGACATTGTCGCTTTTTGCCAGCACGCCGAGCTTCGTCTGTGTGCGGGTGTAGTGGGAGCGGACCAGAATATCCGTGCGGACAGCCACGCCTCCGAGCGCCTCACTGATTTTGCGGGCGATTACCTCCGCCTGATTGTAGCCTCTGTTCCAGTGTCTGGCCCAATGCAGAGGGACCGGAATGATCAGGTCAATGTCTCTGTACAATGGACTGTCTTTCATGAAGTTGCCCAACATTCCGGAATAATGTGCGCCTTCCCCGAAATCTCCCATGTATTTGAGATGCTGGGGAATTCTCTTGTATCCGGCTTCACCGTGATAGAAGAAAAGAGCAGTAGCGTAAGAAAATTTCGCCGTGGGGATGTTCTCGTTTTCCAGGCAGTTGTCTGTCAGGTTTTTCTGGATGATTCCGTTCAGCTTCGATGACATGGGGTTGTTCCGCCTTTCCCAATAGTAGGTGAGAGGCAGGTCGGATTCGCAATAGATGCACAGATATTTCTCGGACTTGTGCAGTTTCTTGCCGCACACCAGGCACTCCCTCGGGATGAGGATATCCATCATCTGCCTTCCCTCTTCCCGCAGCACTCCGCCCATCTGCTTTATAAATGAATAACCGGATCCCATACGTCTTTTTTTTACAAAACTAAGATTCTTTTCGATAACAAGAGCACCTTTGCAGCCTCTGACAGTCAAATTTTTACGATTTTTAAATTCTTTAATTTTTTATTTTGTATCTTTGGCGACGTCTGTAAGGAGAAAAAATGAGGACAAGGATATCCAAAATAGTTATGTGTTTCGCGGCATTGGCAATGCTGCTGATGTCCGCTGTCCCTCATCATCACCATTGCTTCGGGGTGGATCATTCCGATTATATCTGTTTTGCGAGTCTTGAACAGGAGCATGGTTGCGATCTTGAAACGGAAGAGCATCATTGTCATGAACATGAAAATGAACATGCATGCCATCTTCATTCCATCGTGACGCTCATCGGCCATATCCAGAATGCACCGCAATGCTATTCTCCGATGGTGGCAGTCGTGCCTGAGATCATTTCACTTGACAATCATAATATAAGTGGCCGCTCATCAGAATACCGCATCTTGACAGCGGAGCGGTTGCTGCCGTTTTATATCTGCGGATCGACGGGCTTCCGTGCCCCGCCGGTGGTTCTTGGATAATTATTCTTGAAATGTGGAATGCAGGCGTGGCACCCGCCTGTGTCCCGTGTGTTGTCAGGTGCCGTCTATCAAGAACCACGAATTTATGAGAAAAACATTGTTATATGTCGTCACGGCATTGATTGCCGCAGCGATGACCGTCTCGTGCGGTAACCATGCTTCCGGTCATAAGGAAACTTCGGAGCATAACCATGAAGGCCATGAGGCGCATGACCATGAAAAAGAGCATGGCCACGAGCACGGACACCAGAACGGCGTCATCGAATTTTCAGAAGAGAAAGCTCAGGCGGCCGGTCTTGAAACAGAGAAGATTACGGCAGGAAAGTTCAGTTCCGTCATAAGGACGAGCGGCGAGATTATGCCGGCACAGGGGGATGAGGCCACTGTAGCGGCTACCGTTTCCGGCATCGTTTCATTTGGAAAAGCCGGCATTGTCCCTGGAAAAAGAGTTTCGGCAGGAAGTGTCGTGGCATCTGTTTCCGCAAGGGAAATGGCTGATGGTGACCCGGTTGCGAAGTCCAAAGCGGCATATGAAGCTGCTGAAAAGGAACTGCATAGGGCAGAAGCCCTGTTGCGTTCCCAGGCCATATCCCAGAAAGTATATGAGCAGGCCAAACGCGATTATGAAGTGGCAAAGGCCGAGTATGACGCATATTCCGGAAAAATGACCGAGGCGGGAGTCGCCGTGAAGTCGCCATTGACCGGAAGCGTGAAGGAAGTCTTCGTCAAGGAAGGGGATTATGTCAATGCAGGTCAGCCTCTTGCTTCTGTTACCCAGAACACCCGTCTTTATCTTCAGGCGGACCTTTCTGAAAAATATTGGAAAGAAGCGTCTTCCATTACCGGAGCCAACTTCAGACCATCATATTCGGATGAAACCTATAATCTGAAATCACTTGGCGGAAGACTTGTGTCAGTGGGCAAGTCATCTGTCCAGGGGTCGTTCTATCTTCCGGTCATCTTCGAGTTCCAGAACAGAGGGAACTTCATACCTGGCTCATTCTGTGAGATTTACCTTACAGGAATGGAACGGGACAATGTCATCTCTGTTCCTGAAACCGCATTGACAGAAGAGCAGGGCGTGTACTACGTCTATCTGAAACTCTGCAAGGAAGATTACAAGAAACAGGAAGTCAAGACCGGCGAAAGCGACGGTATGCGCAGGGAAATCCTGAAAGGCCTGAAAGAGGGCGATGTCGTAGTGACCAAAGGCGCTCTTCAGGTAAAACTCTCAGCTGTTTCCGGAACAATTCCTGGCCATACACATAATCATTGACGCCTATGTTGGACAAGATTATACGTTTTTCATTGCAGAACCGGGCCTTTGTTCTGATGGCCGCAGTCCTGCTGATGGTGGGAGGTATCTATACCACTTCCCATATAGATGTGGATGTCTTTCCTGACCTTAATGCGCCTACCGTAGTGGTTATGACAGAGGCTACCGGAATGGCTCCTGAAGAGGTGGAGAGACTTGTCACCTTCCCTGTGGAGACCGCCATGAACGGCGCCTCTGACGTGAGGAGAGTGCGTTCTTCATCCACGGCCGGATTTTCCGTAGTGTGGGTGGAATTCGATTGGGGGACAGATATTTACAGAGACAGACAGATAGTGTCCGAGAAACTTGCCGAGGTAGGGGAAAGCCTGCCGCCTGATTGCGGAAAGCCGACATTGGGACCTCAGTCCTCCATCCTGGGAGAGGCCATGATCATCGGACTGGACTCCGACACTACGTCAATGCAGGACCTCAGGACATTGGCCGACTGGACCTTCCGTCCGCGACTTCTTTCGCTTGGCGGCGTGGCCCAGGTCACGGTCATCGGAGGAGATATAAAAGAGTATCAGATAAAGCTGTCTCCTGAGAAGATGAAGCATTACGATGTCTCTCTCCAGGAGGTCATCTCCGCCACGGAATCCATGAACCGCAACTCTACCGGCGGCGTTCTGTATGAGTATGGTAATGAGTACATTATACGTGGGCTTCTATCTACAGACGACATTGACGGCATAGGCCGTGCAGTGGTCAGGATGCAGGGCGACGTGCCGATTACATTGAACAATATCGCGGAAATCGCCGTTGGACCGAAGGCTCCTGTGCTGGGCGTGGCTTCCCACAGGGGCAAGCCTGCGGTGCTGATGACAGTGACCAAGCAGCCGGATGCGAGCACGGCGCTTCTGACTGAAAAGCTCGACAAGGCAGTGGAAGACCTCAAGTCACAGATTCCGTCCGATGTGAATGTGTCCACCGACATATTCAGGCAGCAGAAATTCATCGACAGCTCCATCGACAATATCAAGAAATCGCTCTACGAAGGTGCGCTGTTCGTGATAATCGTGCTGTTCTTCTTCCTGATGAATGTGCGCACCACGCTCATATCTCTGGTGACAATTCCGTTGTCCCTGCTGGTGTCAGTTCTGACATTGAAGTTTATGGGGCTGACTATCAATACGATGAGTATCGGAGGTATGGCGATTGCCATCGGCTCGCTGGTGGATGACGCCATCGTGGATGTGGAGAACGTGTTCAAGCATCTTCGCCAGAATCGCAAACTGCCAGAGTCAGAGCGGCTTCCTGTGCTGGAGGTGGTGTTCAATGCCTCCCGCGAAGTACGTCTGCCGATATTGAACTCCACATTTATAATAGTGGTCAGTTTCGTGCCGCTCTTCTTCCTTACCGGAATGGAAGGCAGGATGCTCAGGCCTCTCGGAATAGCATTCATCACGGCACTTTTCGCCTCGACATTGGTGGCATTGACATTGACCCCGGTGCTCTGCAGCTTCCTTCTGGGCAGCGAGAAGAGTGACAAGGCCGGGAAGGAACCTGCGCTTGTACGTTGGCTGCAGAAGATCTACAATGTGGCCCTGGAGTGGGTCCTGAGCCATAAGAAACTGACATTGGGCAGTGTTGCGGCTCTGTTTGCGGTCGCTCTCGCCCTGTTCTGCAGTTTCGGAAGCAGCTTCCTGCCAGCCTTCAACGAGGGCTCGTTCACTATCAATGTAAGTACGCTTCCTGGTGTTTCCCTGGAGGAATCTGACAATGTCGGGCGACGTGCGGAGATGCTTCTGCTGTCCGTGCCGGAGATAAAGACGGTGGCCCGCAAGACCGGCCGTGCTGAGCTTGATGAGCATGCGCTCGGGGCCAATGTCTCTGAAATAGAAGCCCCATTTGAACTCTCCGACAGGCCGAAAAAGGCTGTTGTTGAGGAGATTCGCCACAAGTTGGGGACTCTGCCGGGTGTCAATGTGGAAATCGGCCAGCCTATCTCGCACCGTATCGACGCGATGCTTTCCGGAACAAGGGCAAACATTGCCATAAAGCTTTTCGGTACCGATCTGAACAAGATGTTCGAAATCGGAAACCAGATAAAAACGAAGATTTCCGCTATCCCGGGAGTCGTGGACCTGAATGTGGAACAGCAGGTGGAAAGACCTCAGCTTCAGATAGTTCCGAAGCGTGAAATGCTTGCGAAATATGGCGTGACACCATCGGAATTCACTGATATGGTGGAAGTTTATCTGGCAGGCAGGACGGTGTCCCGCGTCTATGAAGGCAACCGGGTTTTCGACCTGACTGTGAAGGCTGACGATGACAGCAGGAGCACGATAGAGGCTATCAGGGATATGCCTGTGGATGTGGTCGGCGGTAAGGTGCCGTTCAGCCAGATTGCGGAAATCCGTTCCGCTGCTGGTCCGAATACCATCAACCGTGAGAACGTGGCGCGCAAAATCGTGATTTCGGCCAATGTCTCTGACGGTGACCTCCAGGGTGCCGTGAACCGTATCCGCAAGACGATAAATGACAATGTGCCGCTTCCGGAAGGCTACCACGTGGAATACGGCGGTCAGTTCGAGAGTGCCCAGTCCGCCACAAGAACATTGCTGGTGACGTCATTGATGGCGATTCTCGTAATCTTCCTCCTTCTTTACGGACAGTTCAAGAATGTGCATCAGGCGTCTGCCGTTCTGCTCAATCTGCCGCTGGCCCTCATCGGAGGCGTGTTCGCGATATTCTTTGCTGACGGCATCATCAGCATTCCGGCGATAATAGGTTTCATTTCCCTGTTCGGAATTGCAACGAGAAACGGTATGTTGCTGATAGACAGGTACAATGAACTCCGACAGAGCGGTCTTTCACTGCATGATGCGGTAATGCGCGGGTCGCTTGACAGGTTGAACCCGATATTGATGACGGCATTGACCTCAGCCCTTGCGCTGATACCTCTCGCCCTCGGCGGGGACCTTCCTGGCAATGAAATCCAGAGCCCTATGGCAAAGGTGCTGCTCGGAGGTCTGCTTACATCGACGATGCTCAACGGCTTCATCGTTCCGGTAGTGTATATACTAATTTCAAAGAAGAGAAATGAACAGACTATATAATTTGTCACGCAATGCTGCATTGTCGGCAATTGCTTTTGTGTCAATGACTTTCGTGTCCTGGGCTCAGAATTCGGCGGAAGTGGTGCTCGCTTCTGTTGAGAAAAACAATCCTGAACTCCAAGCATTGCGCAAACGTACCGAATCCGAGAAGTATGGCTTCAAGGCGGAGCGTATGGTGGAGTCTCCGGAGGTCGGCTTCGACTATCTTTGGGGAAGTCCTGCGGATATCGGTACAAGGAAGGATATATCCGTAACTCAGAGCATTGACATCGCTACCATTTCGGGAACTAAAGGAAAGATCGCGAAGTCAGAATCGGAGCTCTCGGATATGCAGTTCAATGTCCGCAGGCAAGAGATACTGCTCCAAGCCAAGCTTCTCTATATCAATATCATATATTGCAATGCGGTCGGCGCCGAACTTGAGCGTCGTCTTGAGCGCAGTGAGAAGGTGGAGTCTGTCTATCGGGATATGCAGGTGCGTGGAGAAACCGATATGATAGAGGTCAATAAAGCACATCTGGCGTATCTGGCGCAGCGCAATGCATTGGCCCGGAACAAGATGGAGGCAGAAGGTTTCAGACTGGAGCTTCAGCGTCTTAACGGTGGTGAACCGTTGGAAATCAATGATTTGTCTTATGTCCGCAGGGATATGCTTCCGGCTGATTTCGATACGTGGTATAAGGAGGTGGCTGACCGTAGTCCGGAAATCAGGGCTGCAAGGCAGAACGTGAAGGTGAATGAGGCTGTAGCCAGGGGTATCAAGATGTCATCCTGCCCGACTATCACTGCCGGCTATATGGCGGAGCTCGTCAAGGGCAGCAATTTCCGTGGACTTACGCTCGGCCTTTCTATCCCGCTCTGGTCCGCCCGCAGCAAAACCAGGCAGGCAAATCTGTCATGTGAGGCGTCCAGGCTTGAGGTCAAGGATGTGGAGGCTTCCGAATATTCTGCTCTCCGTTCTCTGTATGAAAAAGCATCGGGACTGAAGGACCTTTCTGATGAACTGGCTCTCTCGTTGGCGGTTTCTGATGAAGCTATGTCAATGACGGAGAAGAAGTTCAATGAGGGGGAAATCTCATTGATGGACAGCATAATGGAGCTTTCTCTCTACTATTCCGTAGTGGATGAGTCGCTTGCTGCGTCCAAGGATTATGACTTGGCGCTCGCGGAACTGAATGCCTGGTCTCTATAGACAATGCATTGACCTGTAATTTATTGCACTTGGCAGAGTCGTCCCTGCCAGGTGTTTTTTTCTTTCAGGCGGTCGTCTAAAAGGTGCAGAATCTGGAAGTTGCGGATAAGTCCCCACTGTGTTTCATTGACAAAACGTGGCGGAACTTCTCCGGCTACGCGCTCTATATACAGGTCGGGCCTCAGTTTCTCCAGTATTTCGATTATAAGGTCCAGATAATCAGGCAAGTCCAAACGGAGGAAATCCTCTGGTACGGCGGCATATTCCTTTTCGATTCTTGTGCCTTTGACGAGCTGCAGCTGGTGGAATTTTACGGAGTGCAGCGGCAGGGAACTGATGAAACTGCATTGGTCCGTAAGCATTGACCTGGACTCTCCCGGCAGGCCTAAGATAAAATGCGCTCCCGGCTCCAGCCCTCGCTCTGCGCTGAGTCTGACTGCGTGTTCGGCGGTCGCGACGTCGTGTCCTCTGCCGACCCGGACCAATGTCTTGTCATAGCAGGACTCGATGCCGTATTCAATCTTGACGACAGGCTTGTCGAAACTGTCTCTGTGCCAGTCTTTTAGAACGCGGCCTTCTTTCAGTTCGCGCAGGAAGTCGAGCTTTTCCTCATCTACGCAGTCGGGTCTTGTGCCTATGACAATGCCGACTATCTGAGGGTGCGACAGGGCTTCGAGATACAGTTCCTTCAGTCGTGGAAGGGGAGCGTAAGTGTTTGAATATGACTGGAAATATGCGAGATAATGCCTTGTGTTCCTGTAGCGTACCTGGTGAAATCCGATGCCTTCATCTATCTGTGAGGCAATGGTTTTGCCGGCGGTGCTGTATGAGGGGTGGAAGGCTGCGTTGTCGCAGAAGGAGCAGCCGCCATAGCCGACTTTGCCGTCCCTGTTGGGGCATGTGAATCCTGCGTCAATGACAAGTTTCTGCAGGCGTTCTCCATAGACTCTCTTGTAGTAGCCTACGAATGTGTTGTATCTTTTTCCGTCCGGAAACCAGTCCGGCATGCTGTCATTGACCATAATATTTCCACTTTTGCTCTGCAAATCTATTAAAAAGTAAGTATCTTCGCAATGATGCATTTCCGGTTTTGGGGGTGCGGGAAGCTTAATTTACATTTGCTGATGAAAAGAATAATTGTTGCGCTGGTAGTGGCGATGGTCGTCTGCACGAGTCTTTACGGCCAGAAGAAATATGGAGTGGTGAAGTACTCTGTGAATTTTATGCGTACATATCCGGATTATGAGTCCGGGCTTGAGACTCAAGCACTTATGGGTACGCCTGTGGAGATTCTCGGGAGGCAGGGCTATTGGCTCCAGATTCGGACTCCGGAGCCGTATGTGGCCTGGGCTACTGATATGGGCGTGGTGCCGATGGACAGTCTCCAGTTGCAGAACTACCTGGCTGCTCCGAAATATGTCTGCACTTCGCTTTGGACTGAGGTCTATGACTCACCGGAGAGCGGTGCGCAGCGTATCAGCGACCTTGTTGCCGGTGATATCGTGAGAATAAAATATGATTCGAGGAACAGGCCGCTTAAGCATAAACTGTATCTCGGTATCGTGCTTCCGGACGGGCGTGATGCTTTCGTGAAGTATCCTGATGTGGTGCGGTTTTCCGACTGGGCTGCTTCCCGCAGGGCGACTCCGGCCAATGTGGTGGCTACCGCCAAGCGTTTTCTCGGTACGCCTTATCTCTGGGGCGGCACTTCGTCCAAAGGTCTGGACTGTAGTGGCCTTACAAGGACTGCATTCTTCCTGAACGGTGTCCTGCTTTACAGAAATGCGTCCCAGCAGGTAAAGGAAGGCATTGAGGTGTCTTTAGATGGCTTTGTGCCTGGCAAGTGTGATGGCGATCTGAAGCCTGGCGACCTTATGTTTTTCGGCAGGAAGGCGACTGAGGATTCGCCAGAGAAGGTCACCCACGTGGCGATGTACATAGGCGGCGGACGTATTATCCATTCTTCTCACGAGGTGAGGATAAATTCGCTCGACCCTTCCGCTCCCGACTACTACAGCGGTGCCAAGAGGCTGCTCCGTGCCCGCCGGATGTGCGACGAAAACGGTACCCCATACACTTCCACCCTCCTCCGCAACAGCCCCGCCTACTTTCCGTCCAAGTGAGATGTGGTGACCCGATAGTCTTTATTCGATTTCCGGCTATACTCCATGAATAGATGTCGGCTGACGACTGGCAGTGTTGGTTGCTCGGCATTGTCCTACTTGTTTCTATCCATGAGCAGCTTCTGTGGAGTGTACTCCTTTCTTTGACACTTTGGTTTTTAGAAATAACGCCCCTGGACTGCTGTAATGGCGATTCCGGGGCCTTTTCTGTTATGCAAGCATGTAATGCTTCGACTTAAATGCATCGATGACGATTTCTTGGTTTTACGAAATAAAGATGCCTGGGTCAGCCTGCAGTCACGGGGGCAAAAAGGCCTGATTTGCCCCCGTCGCCGTTCAAAAATAGCTTGACGTGTGCAGAAAGGCTGTATTTGCACACGTGAATCAAACGACGTAGGCAAAAGTGGCGATTTTGCCTACGTGCCTTGACGCATAAGGAGCATCATTACGGGCTTCGATGTGCTCTTCTGACCAGTGTCACATCGACAGCCGGGCAGCAGCGGCGGAACTCACTCCGCTTCGCTCCGTTCGGCCCTCCTACCGTCTCCTGCGTCCTCGCTGTCGCGAGAACTTGTATCCGGCAGGCACCTCCCACTTCCCGAGGCCGTGGGCTGGCCACGTCCGCCGCAGCTGCCCGCCTGTCCGCCGCAACTTCTTGCATTATGCGAATCGAATTATTATAAACACAATAATCTGAGTGAAAAAATTATTAACTTTGCGGGGTAATTAATTTTTTGATACTATGAATCTTAGAGATTTCAAGAAAGACGTTGAGTATTTCGTAGGTGAATTTGTCGATGATTGCTCACTCTTTATCGCGCTTAACCCTCACAAGGATCAGGACAAGGTTGCTGATGTCATCAGTGAAGCAGTGGACCTTTACAATGATTTGAAGGACAAGGCCAATGCGAAAGTTGAACCTAAGCAGAGAAAGGCTTGGTTCGCAGGACTTCGTAAAGAGATGTACGAGAAAACGGATGCTCTTTATGAGAAACTTAGCGCAATAGTTGCTGCGAAATAATCACTAAGTAAGCGTTAAGGATTACTTAGCGTCGCATTGCTCAGCAAGAATAACCAGCAGTCTGTCGATAAACCGGCGGACTGCTGATTCGTTTTCCGGCATATTGTTCGTCATGATGGAGAATACGATGGTGTTCTTCGGCAGAAATGACCCTTCAGCAGGCTCTGCGCGGTTCTTGGAAGTTGGCAGGATGTAGCCCGAGAAGCATACCACACCGTTCATTGACCCGCTCTTCATCTTGATTCTCTGGCGCAGGTCACCCGCCTGGTTTTTCATACTGTAGCGCATTGTCCCCGTACCCGGTCCAGCCAGAGTATTGAAATAGGCTTTTCCGGCAGGCGACATTGACATAGCCCTCAGGAATCTGCAGAAGAAGTCCGGGGCAATGTAGTTGTGACGGGCAAGTCCGCTGCCGTCCACCATCTGGATACCATAGCCCGAAGCCACACCCAGCGAGTCCAGTTCCCGTTTTATGACTACCCGGCAGGAATCGTATGACGCGGAACCGGTACGCTCTTTTGAGAGTATCCGGATCAATGTCTCCGCATAAAAATTGTCACTTCGGTCATTGGTCACGGCCGCGATTTCTTTGATGGTAGGGGAGAGGAACTTGCCGATGACAGTGATTTTCTCCTGTGCCGGAGCGGGACCCTCTACGACAAGCCCTTTCTGTGACGGCTTCCTCCATGAAGGCGCTGTCCTGATTCTCCCCGCATTGTCGATGTCGGCCACCCTTTCGGCGTGTATGTCATTGACCTTCAAATATTCAGCAAACTGCCACGCACAAGTGAGCGCACCGTATTTGTTGCTGCAGGACTCTTTCCTTTCGCCCTTGTCTATGGCAAGCGAACCGCGCATCTCGGCCGTTGTGGACAAGTCCGTGGTGAAGAGATACAGATTGTCTCCGCTACCTGCGGCGGATGTCACAGAACGGTTGCGGAACTCCATCCACGGCATCTGCGGATACGTAATGCTGACTGAAGCAGGACTGCCTATGGAAGTGGGCAATGCCTTGTATATCTGTATGTTACGATTGAAGCACAGGCCGTTGCAGCCGGCGCCGTAGTCCGTGCCCAAGTCATTGTACGACCAGTTGTCGTTCTCTATCGGCCCGTCGAAAAACCTTCCGTCACCGATTATGCGGCCGTTTATGCGTCTGATGCCTTTTCGGGTCAATGCCGTTTTCCACATTGAAAAGAGCGAGTCCCTTTCCGGAGCCATCTTGTCGCCCGAGGCCAATGTCGGGTCTCCGCCGCCGATGATGTAGAGGTCTCCGTGGAGCGTGCCGTCCGAGATGTGTCCGGTGTAGCCGATCCTGGTCGTAAACCGGTAGCCTGCCCCCAGACCGTGTATCGCCAGGCCCGTGGAAATGAGCTTGGTGTTCGATGCCGGAATCATTTTTCCGAGACTGTTGCGCGAAATCAGCGTGTCCCCGTCCAGCGTTACTGCCAAAATTTCCGTAAGTCCGGACTTGAAAGGCTCTTCCTTCATTTTCAGGTCAATGTATCTGCACGCGAGGTACGCCCTTCCCTTTTCTTCCAAGTTCTGCGCGAAAGCATTTGGAAATGAAAAAGATAACAGTGCGGCCGAAAATATGAGAGATTTGACAAAGTTCATAGTATTTATGCTTTTTCGCGTTACAAAGTTAGTTAGTTTTCACTATATTTGTTGGCTCATAAACGAATTGATTTTTAACAACTGAACCAGTATGAGCAAAAGAGTTCTTGTGTCCGGTGGTGCCGGTTTCATTGGCAGCCACGTGACGGTCGAGCTTATTCAGGCAGGGTATGAAGTTGTAGTGGCTGACGATATGTCAAACTGCGATATGACCTGCTTCGAAGGCGTAAAGAAAATTACCGGAAGGGAAGACATTCCATTTATCAAGATGAATTTCTGTGACCTTGAGGCAGTAAACAAGCTGTTTTCCGAGTTCCAGATTGACGCGGTTATCCATTTCGCGGCGTTCAAGGCAGTAGGTGAGTCAGTGGCCGAGCCGGTGAAGTATTACCAGAACAATCTTCTGTCTTTCCTCAATGTAATCGAAGCTGCCCGCACTCACGGCGGATGCAATGTACTGTTCTCATCATCAGCGACAGTTTACGGCGAGCCGGATGAGCTTCCTGTAACAGAAAAGTCTCCAAGGCAGCCGGCAACTTCCCCTTACGGAAACACAAAACAGATCTGCGAGGACATCCTCCGCGACTCCGTAAAGGCTTATGCGAGATATGGCAGCGAAGTTACTCCTGGTGTTCATAAAGAGGGCTGTATCAAGGGAATAGCACTCAGATACTTCAACCCTATCGGAGCGCATCCATCTGCATTGATCGGAGAACTTCCGAGAGGCGTGCCTAACAACCTTGTCCCTTATATCACACAGACGGCTATCGGAAAACGCGAGTGCCTGAGCATCTTCGGAAACGACTATCCGACACCTGACGGCACATGCCAGCGTGACTATATCGACATCGTGGACCTTGCAAAAGCTCACGTATATGCAGTGGCAAGAATGCTCGACGGCAAGATGGAGGAAGACTATGAAATCTTCAATGTAGGAACCGGCCGCCCTGTCTCAGTGCTTGAACTTGTCAATGCTTTTGAGAAGGTCAATGGAGTGAAGGTAAATCACAAATTCGCTCCTCGTCGTGCCGGTGACGTCACTGCCATCTGGGCAGACCCGTCATTGGCCAACAAGAAGCTCGGATGGAAAGCTGAGCGCACAGTCGAGCAGACTTTGGCAGCCGCTTGGGCTTGGGAAAAGCACCTCGCAGGAAAATAACCGGAGGCGCTGTCAGATTATTCAGCCAATACGGACAATGAATCTGCAAGTGGCTGAACAGCAGTTGAATCAGCAGGAGTTGCGATGGTCGAATCAGCCTCGAATGTGAGGCTTGCGGCCTCCTCCTGCTGATTGTCATTTTCTCCCTCCATCCTGCTTGTCAGGGACATTACGCTTATTGTCAATGCAGAGACTACAATGGCTATAAGAATGGAAAATCTATCCAGATGTTTGGTTTTCATACTATTGATTCTTTTGTTCTATTCGTTTTTGAAGAGTTTGCGTACAAGTGCAGGGATGTCGGCTACCTTCACGATTTCAATGCCTTTCGTGACCGCACCCTCAGTCTGGCTGAAAGCGGAAATGTAGATCTTCCTGAATCCTAACCGTGCAGCCTCGGTGATACGCCTGTCCGTCTGGTTTACCGGCCTGATTTCTCCGCTCAGTCCCACCTCTCCGGCAAAACATACGTTGGCAGGAATGGCAAAATCGAAGTTTGAGGACAGCACGGCGCATACCACGGCAAGGTCACATGCCGGGTCAGTAACTCTAAGTCCTCCGGCCATATTCAGGAACACGTCTTTCATGTTGAGCTTGAACCCGGCCCTCTTTTCAAGTACCGCAAGCAGCATATTCAGACGCCTTACGTCGAAACCTGTAGCAGACCGCTGAGCCGTGCCGTAAGCGGCAGTGCTGACAAGAGCTTGTACCTCGAAAAGGAACGGTCTGAGGCCGTCCAGCATTGCGCAGATGGCTGTTCCGCTCAGGCCTTCCTCGTGCATCGGGATAAGCATTTCAGAAGGATTGGTGACTTCCCGCAGCCCCTTGCCGGTCATTTCGAAGACGGCCAGTTCCGAGGTGGAGCCGAATCTGTTCTTGATGCTTCTGAGCAGGCGGTATGAGCCTTTGTTGTCACCCTCGAACTGGAGAACCACGTCCACGATATGTTCCAGAATCTTAGGTCCTGCGATGTAGCCGTCTTTGGTGATGTGTCCGATCAGTATGACAGGAATGCCGGACATCTTGGCGAAATGCAGAAGGATGGCCGTCACTTCCTTGATCTGGGTGACCGAACCGGCAGATGAATCCACATTGGGCGAAAACATCGTCTGCACAGAGTCCACAACCATCAGGTCAGGCTTCAGCGCATCAGCCTGGGCAATGATGTTGTTTATGTCTGTCTCGCTGAAAATGAAGCAGTTGGAGTTGTCTCCGCCAAGTCTGTCCGCACGCATCTTGACCTGTCTCGCGCTTTCCTCGCCCGAGACGTAAAGCGTCTTGAGACCGGGAGAGCCAAGCGGAATCTGGAGGGACAATGTGGATTTTCCGATGCCTGGTTCGCCTCCGATCAGCACCAGTGAGCCTTTCACGATGCCTCCGCCCAGGAGTCTGTCCACTTCGGTCAATCCAAGTGACAGCCTGTTCTCGGCAGATGCGTCAATGTCTTTCAGATGCAGCGGCCTGTTGCCGGAAGCCGGTGCGGAAGATGAGATGCTGCTGTTTCTTGACGGCTTTCCTGTGACTACGGTCTGTTCCGCCATCGTGTTCCATTCTCCGCAGGCAGGGCAACGCCCCATCCATTTGGGGCTTTCATTTCCGCAATTGGTGCAGAACCATACTGTCTTCTCCTTTGTTCCCATATCAGACTACTTTTTTTTGCTCCGTAAAGATAGTAATCCTTACGACAAGGCACAAAAAAAGCAGCATCCTGAGTTACCTCAAGGTACCGCAATTCTTGTTGCGCCCGTTTGGACGCACGGGGTACAAGCTGAATTACTCAGCTACAACAGCGTTGCTGTCAGCGCAGCAGCATGTTGTGTCAGCTGCAGCAGCAGCGGCAGCGAGGCTGTCAGCTACTCTTACGCTGTCAGCTTTTGCCTGAGCAGCTTCCTCAGCTTTCTTAGCAGCGTTGTTACCGCAAGATGCAGCTGCAACTACCATAGCAACAACTGCCAAAGACATAAATACCTTTTTCATGGCTCTAAACCTTTAACTAGTTAAACATAACTTTTATTGGCGCGAAAGTACGTACATTTTTAATAATTGCAAAGAAAAATCGTATTTTTTTTTGTCAGAAGGGCGTAATTCTTTCGCTATTAGGCTTTTTGTAACGTTACAATCCGTAAGTTCACCCGTTTCTCGGCACCCGAAAAAGCTCCATGTCGTGGATTTTTCCCTCGTCAATGTGGACTCTCAATGCCGTCCGCTCCACCTGCCATCCCTGAAGTCCGCAGGCTCCCGGATTTATGTAGAGAAGACCTGCCTTCGGGTCGTTCTTGACCATGAGGATATGAGAATGCCCGCAGACGAATATGTCAGGCGAGTATCTTCCGATCAGTTCCCTTGCCTTGAAATCATATTTGCCAGGACGTCCTCCGATATGCATCATCAGAACCCTTCTCCCCTCACATTCAAAACATTGATATTCAGGATAAACGAGCCTGATGTCCTGCCCGTCACAATTTCCGTAAACTCCCTTGAGCGGCTTGAATGCGGCTATCGAGTCTGCGAAGTTTATGCTGCCGCCGAAATCTCCGGCGTGCCATATTTCGTCCACAGGGCTCAGGAACTCCTTGAATTCGTCGCTGAAGACCCCGTGAGTGTCTGAAATTATGCCTATGAACATTGACCTATAACTTTATGATTATGTTCTTCTTGTACATCAGCCACTGGCACAGGAAAATCGTGGTTGCGAAGATGAGCGCCCAGCAGAGCGAGAGATACTCATTGGCCCCGAACCAGGCAGATGGCCTGAAACCGAACATCGAATATGTCTTGACTATTACTGCTGAAAGCACAAATGCGGCCAATGCGTTGGTGCCCATGATGCTGAACGGCTTGAAGACCTTGCCGTAGCCCCGGATGTCCACGACGAAGATGAGGAATGCGAGAGATAGCATTGCCCAGCCGCCGGCATAGAACACGTAGGAAGCGGTCCAGAGAGGCTTGTTCACAGGAATCCAGATGCTGAGGACCTGTGACAGTGCAAGGGCTGCCGCGCCATAGACGAAGATTCTGCTGACCGTGAATGACGGGGCACAGGTGGTGTCTGACGGGTTTTCAGCATGCCGCTTGTCGGCCGTGCAGATGAGGAATCCCACGAGATAGCCCAGCAATGCGGAGCAGGCTGCCGTAAGACTTCCGAGCAGACCTTCCGGGTCGAAGTCGGCACGCGCTCCGGAATCCAGCCTGTAGCCGTGATATACATGCTGTGAGCCCACCAGTGCGGTATCTATCTTTCCTGAAATGTTGCCTTCGAGTGAGAATGGACTTCCTGCATCTCCAAATGCCACGAGAACGGCAGTGTGGATGGTCATCAGAACTGCTATGGCGACCATTATCTTTCCCGGTTTCCTCAGCCACAGGGCGAGAAGTCCGGCTATCAGATATGCCATTCCGATACGCTGCAGCACGCCGAAGATTCTGCAGTGCCCTATCCAGTACAGCCAGTTCTCTCCTAAGGATGCTGCCGGATCGTGCGGTGATGTAGGGAAGAATGGGTAAGTGCCTATGAGAAAGCCGATTCCGAATAAGGCCAATCCTCTGTATATCACCTTTTTGACTCCGTCTTTGTGCAGTCCGTCGTATTTGCGGAAAGAGAAAGCCATCGCCACTCCCATACAGAAAATGAAGAATGGATATACGAGGTCAGTAGGCGTGCATCCGCTCCACGGAGCATGTCTCAGCGGGGCGAAGATCTTACCCCACGAGCCGGGGTTGTTCACCACGCACATAAAGGCTACCGTTATGCCTCTGAGAATGTCGAGCGAGAGGTATCGTTTCATAACTACAGGTATTTATAATAAGTCATTGACACAGCCGCAAGTGCAGCAGTCTCTGTTCTGAGTCTGGATTCTCCGATTTGTACGGGTATGTATCCTGCTTTTACGGCAGCCTCGGCTTCTTCTTTCGAGAAGTCGCCTTCCGGTCCGATTAGCACTATCACATCTCTGCCCTGATAGCCCTCCAGAGCCGTCCTGATCGAGCATCTTTTTTCAATGTCCTCGAAACACCAGCCGATAAGTTTCAGTGCATCCGTCTCGGCCGTACTCTCTATGAATTCTTTAACTGACTGAGTCTCTGAGAGTTCCGGTATCGAAGCCTTGAGCGACTGCTTCGTGGCCGAGAGCAGGATTCTGCCCAGGCGCTCGCTTTTCACGATCCGTCTCTCTGAATGTTCCCCTATGACGGGAACTATCCGGTCAATGCCGAATTCGGTCGCCTTTTCGGCGAACCACTCATACCGGTCAATGTTCTTGGTCGGGCAGACTGCCATCGTGAGGTTGTACGGATGCCCTCCCCAGTTCGCGGTGATGCCGTCAATCTTGGCGACTGCGCCTTTCGGGGAATCGGATATGAGGGAGCAGTCGTACATTGTCCCTCTTCCGTCTATTATGCAGAGGTGGTCTCCGACTCTGTGTCTGAGTACCCTTACGCAGTGCCCGGATTCTTCTTCGGACAGTCTGCAGAGGCCGTCGGATATGTCCCCGGTCCAGAAAATTTCCATGTTATTCTCTGATTATCAGGATTTCTCCGTCAAGTCCCACTTTCAATATCTGTGATGCCTGGCCGGTGGCTCCTTTTTCCAGCTTAGGTTCCACGATGTAGTCCACTGCGGATTTTATTTCCTCCGGTATGTCTGCGAATTTGTGCGGAGAAGGTTCTCCGGAAATGTTCGCGGAAGTGGATACGATCGGTCGTCCGAGCTTGTATATCAGGTTCTTGCAGAAATCCATGTCAGGGATGCGGATGCCGACCGTATCATCCTCAGCCACAGCGTTGTAGGCGAGGAAGTGCCAGTTTGCCTCAGCCTTCTGCCCTTCAGCCGGGGCCTTTCCGTGGATGGCTCCAGGATAGATTATGGTCATAGGCCTGTCATTGACCTCCACGAGCTGAACTGCGATATCCGGAATCTCTTTTACGAATCTGCATATCATATCCATATCAGAAGCCAGAAGCACCAGGGCCTTGCTGTCGGAGCGTTGTTTGATTTCGTATATTTTAGCTACTGCTTCCGGGTTGGTGGCATCGCAGCCGAGTCCCCAGACAGTATCTGTAGGATAGAGTATCACTCCTCCTTTCTTGAGCACGTCGAGTGTTTCAGAAATGATTTCTTTAATGTCTTTCATTGTCTGTATTGTTTATGCTGATTACGGATTCTATCGGATAGTGATCTGAGAATCGCTTATGTATGATATTGTGACTTAGTACTTTGCATTTTTCGGGAACGAGGATGTAGTCGATTCTCAGCAGGGGCCTGAGTTTGGAGAATGTGGCCCCGAATCCTGTTCCGGCTTCCTTGAACGTGTCCTTGCGCTTACGGCTGAGACGCCAGTAGGTGTATGACATAGGAGTGTCGTTGAAGTCGCCGGTCACGATGGTTTGTTCCGGGCAGTTCTCGATGTCTTTCAGAACCTGGTCCACCTGTCGCGGTCTCCGGGCAATGGACTTTTTCATTTTCGCCTCCGTGTCCTTGACTGTCTGCCTGTAGTCTTTTTCCAGAGACGAGGCAAGTCGTGACAATGATATGTTGTAGCTCTCGAAATGGCAGTTGTATATCCTGAAAGGTTCTCCATTCAGCATGTAGTCAGAGTACAATGCGAGGTTCGAACTGTGCTCGAAGTCGATTTTTCCCTTGTCAAAGGCCGGGAACCGGCTGAGAGTCACGTTTCCGTAACATCCGTTGTCAGTGACATTGACATAATACTTTATGTCGTAGCCTTTCATTTTGTCGGAAAGGTAGGCCATAATCTTCTGTGGGTCTCTCGTGTAGAATTCCTGCAGGCAGATGATGTCCGCGTCTTCGTTCTTCAGAAAAGCAATTACCGAGTCGGCGCATTCTTTTCTGGAGAGTTTTTCACCGGGCTGCGGCAGGCTGAAGCGCCCTACATTGTATGATATGATTCTGATGCCGTCTGTCGCATTGACCTGGGCGTCTTCTTTTTTCGGGAACTGGTAGAAGTTGCCGGCCATGATGAATGTAGGCAGCAGGGCGGCGATCGGAATGAAGGCCGCGTTGGACCATCTGAAGAGTGCCCAGCACAGCAGAAGTACGTTTCCGACCAGCAGAAGTGGGTACAGCAGACCGAATATGGTCATGAACCAGGCGCTTGCCGGATTTATGAAATAGGAGAATGAACTGACAAGAAGAAGGACTGCGGATATTGTCATCAATGTCCGCGACGTTATTCCGAAGAACAGATTGCGTCTTTTCTTCTTTCTTGTCATCTTAAGTCGTTCCTAATAGTAAAATTCGCCTTTCTTTCTCCACCATCTGATCAGCAGCCAGCCGAAGAGCATTCCGCCGAGGTGGGCGAAATGGGCTACTCCGTCCTGGAATCCGCTTATGCCGGTGAACAGTTCAATGCCTGCGAAAATGATCACGAACCATTTGGCTGTCAATGTTATAGGCGGGAACAGAAGTGTCAGTCTGGAGTCAGGGTAGCACATGGCGTAGCCGATAAGTACTCCGTAGATGGCTCCGGATGCACCCAAAGTAGGTGTCATCAGAAGGTTGTGGTAGTTCACGGCAGCGCCTGCCGAAAGAAAATACTGGGCCTGTATCCATTCCACGCCGGTATGCAGAGCAGCCGCTCCCAGTCCTGTCACGAAATAGAAAATCAGGAACTTCTTGGAGCCCAATGCCCTTTCCAGGATGATGCCGAACATCAGCAGCGTGTACATATTGAAGAATATGTGCCAGAATCCGCCGTGCATGAACATGTGCGTCAGGATCTGCCACGGCTTGAAGAACGGCGAAGCCGGATAGAACATGGCGAAGTTCACCACCATGAAATTCTCATTGATGAGAGTGGCGATGAAAACAAGTATGTTGATAGCGACGATATTCTTCGTTACAGGCGGAATTGAGGAGAGAAAGCCTCCTCTACCGCTGTTGTATTCATTGTATTCGTAACCCATTGTCTTTAAAACAGTTTCTCTAATTCATCCGTGGATATTATCGACATGGTCTTGTGACCGTTGTTCGTGTATTCCGAATTCGAGCAGGCGAACAGCGCGTCCATCAGGCTCCGTGCTTCCGAAGGGGACTCCACAGGTCGTCCTTCCGCTGCTCCGAATCTTGCAAATTTCTCAGCCATAGTGGATTCCATCATTCCGGCGAGCATCGTATGGTTTTCTGTCAATGCTATGAGTATGTCCGCCATTGCGGATTCTACGCTGCTCTGGTCCACCTGGAAGCCCTCCGGCATGCCGTTTACCACGATGGAGTCGGCCCCGAACGGGGTTATGTCGAAGCCGAGTGTGCGCAGAAGCTCAGCATGCTCGTCGAAGATCAGCCTGTTGTCCACGCCTACAGTGACCTGTACAGGGAACAATGCGCATTGGCTCACGTGTTCTCCTCCGCTCAGGGCTCTGAGGAACTTCTCGAAAAGTATCCTCTCTTTCGCTCGTCTGATATTGATTACCAGCAGACCTGACTTGACGGGCGAAACTATATATTTGTGCTGGATTATCAATATGTTAGGCTGGGCAATGCACCTTTCGTCGAAGAGTTTTCCGTAATCGTCACGTCTGTCCACTGCGCTTGAAGGACTTCCTGCTCCGGTATAGTCCGGAAGAGGGAAATCCAGCCCCGCCGCCTTCGATTTTGGACTCGGGACGTAATCTTTCATTGACCCGGACATTGATGATCCCGGCATTGGTCCTGACATCGGTCCGGAAAAGTCTTGTGCGGCAGCCGGTGCGTCGTAGGATCCGGCAGGGGAGAGGTCGAAAGGGTTGTAGCCCGGATCGATTCCGGCCTCAGGTGTGCTGACTTCAGGGCGGTATTTGTCGAAGTCGTTGCTGAATACGGGCATTTCCGGCATTCCTGCGGTGTCGAAGTCGATGCTTGCTCCGAAGGAGTTACGGCCCAATGCTTCTTTTACGCAGGCGTACAATGTCTGGAATATGACGCTGTCGTCGGCGAATTTCACCTCAGTCTTGGTCGGGCTGATGTTTACGTCTATGTCGTGCGGGTCGGTTTCCAGATATATGAAATATGACGGGGTGGTGCCCTGTGGCAGCATGTTTTCGTATGCGTTCATCACCGCCTTGTGCAGGTACGGGCTCCGGAAATATCGTCCGTTTATGAAGAAGAACTGGTTCCCGAGTGCCTTCTTGGCGAGGTCCGGTCTTCCGACGTAGCCGCGGATATTGACTATGGACGTGTCGGCACTCAGGTCCACGACTTGGCTGACGATATGGTTGCCCAACAGGTCCTGTATCCTGAATTTCAATGACTTGGCCGGCTTGAGTACGTAGAGGTCCTTGCCGTTGTTCATCAGACGGAAGCCTATTCCTGACCGGGTGAGCGCCACGCGGATGAATTCTTCCGTGATATGTTTCAGCTCCACGTTGTCCGATTTGAGGAATTTTCTCCGTGCAGGCACATTGTAGAATAGATTTCTTACTGCAATGCTGGTTCCTGCAGGTGTGGAGACTTCTGTGGTGGAGATATGTCTGGAGTCGGCGAATTCGACCTGGCAGCCGACCTCGTCTTCCGCCTGCCTGGTCTTTAGCGTGACTTCCGAAACGGCTGCGATGGAGGCCAATGCCTCGCCCCTGAAGCCGAAAGTGGTGATGTCCATCAGGTCCTCCGCGGTGGAAATCTTGGAGGTGGCGTGTCTCTCGAAGCACAGCACAGCCTCGTCAGGAGTCATTCCGCAGCCATTGTCAATGACTTGTATCAATGTCCTTCCGGCATCGGTCAATATCACCGTTATCTGGTCCGCTCCTGCATCCACTGCATTCTCCATCAGTTCCTTGACTGCTGAAGACGGACGCTGAACGACCTCACCGGCCGCTATCATGTTAGCGATATTGCTTGGTAATATCTTGATATCCATAAAATTATACTATCATTGTTTCCGGTGCGCGATGTCCGGAAAAATCGTGGTGATTATAGCAATGAATAGAATTTGGTTATGTAGATCATCACGATGGCGAAGAGCAGCAGTCCTATGAGCGTGATGATTTTCTGGGCCTTGTTCGATGACCTCTTCTTGGGACCGTCACGGAAGGAGCCCCGGAGATATGTTCCCGGGACGTATTCTCCATTTTCCTTTTCCATGGAGCCGTCCACCTTTCCGAACTTCTGCTTGAGTTCGTCCTTTTCCTTGTTGTAATATATTGGTTTATAGTCGAAAACCCTATGCTCGCTGTCACCGAACCAACCGAAATTTGCCATAATCAATAAGTTTATACAGTTCCCGAAGTCGAATCGGAAAACTACTTGTAAGCAAATTTAATATAAATTCTTTACTTTTGTCTATAATATTGACTTGACTCATTATGACTGATATGGTTTTCCCTTTCAAGGTCGGCAACGGATATGATGTCCATCAGATTGCCCAGGGCCTGCCGATGTGGCTAGGCGGCGTGAAAATAGATTCTGACTGCGGTTTTGTGGCACATTCGGACGGCGATGTGGCCATCCACGCATTGTGCGATGCTCTTTTGGGATGTCTTGCGCTCGGCGACATAGGACATCATTTTCCGGACACTTCAGAGGAATGGAAGGGCGCGGACAGCAAGATGTTGCTCGCCAAGGTTGTGTCACTGGTGAAGGGACAGGGCTATGTTATTGGCAATGTGGATGTTACCATTGCATTGCAACGGCCTAAAATCGGCAAATATGTTCTTCAGATGCGGGAGACATTGGCCCCTGTTCTGGATGTGCCGACGGACTGCGTTTCCGTGAAGGCGACGACTACGGAACGGCTCGGGTTCGTAGGTAGGGGAGAGGGGTGCACAGTGTGGGCTACCGCATTGATTTACAGGAAGTAAGGTGGGGGGATTCTGTTGGCATTGACCTAAACTGCGGTCTGGTCGTCTCCGATGCGGATTTTCATGCGGTTCCATCCGAGGACCGGCAAGATGAATGACAGCAGGCAGGCTCCCAGCCAGAATATGGCTGCCGGGGTGAAGTTGTACACGTCTGAAGCTGTCTGGCAGCCCTCGATGAGGTAGCCGCTGACGATATCCTGCAGTCCTGCAGCTACATAACTTGATATTCCCACGATGCCGAGAGCTGCGCCTGTGGCTTTTCTCGGGACAATGTCCACTGCCATCAGGCCTGCCACGATGCAGTAAAGCACGCCGATGAACAGGCTGAAGAACGAGACGTATATGATGTTCATCACGTAGCCGCCCCTTGTGAAGAGGAACAATGCCAATGAAACAAGGCAGAGGATGCCTGACAGCACCACCGGCTTGACCCTGTTCCCTTTGAATACTTTATCTGAGAGCCAGCCTGCGAAAACAGTTCCAGCCACGCCGAATGCTTCGGAGAATGCGATGATCTGTGTGGCGGACGGGAGAGAGAATCCTCTGGCTTTCTGCAGGAACAGCACGCCCCATCCGCTTATGGCGTATTGGGTGATATATACGAATGCGCTGGATATGGCGATAATCCATATTCCGGGATGTCTCAGCACGATTTTCTGCAGAGTTCGGGTAGGCATTGAATCTTCCTTTTTCGGCTTCTCTCCGGAGAGTTGCTGTACAGACGGAAGTCCCTTGCTCTCAGGGGTATCCGACACGAAGAACAGCACTATCAGGCCTCCTGCCACACCTGCTGCAGCGGCGAAGATGAAGCCCCATTTCCAGCCCCACAGGCCGACGATGACTCCTGTCAATATGAAGGTCAGGAATTTGCCGAGGTATGGACTGGCGCTGAAGATGCTGTAATAGGTTCCTCTTTTCGCGAGTGGAAACCATCTGGAGAGGGTGATGATGCCCGGAGGCGCCCCCATCGACTGTGCCCATCCGTTGAAGCCCCACAGTATGAAGAATGCGACGAATGTCACCGCGCCGATGGTTCCTGTCAATGTCTGTGTGAATCCGAAGATGCCCATAAGCAGGTTGGCGACTGCGGACACGAAAAGTCCGGTGGCCATGAAACGGCGGATGTTGCAGTAGTCGGCGATGAATCCGTTGGTGAATTTGCCTACGGCATAGACGAGCAGAAGGGCTGAGCCTACAAGGCCGAGCTGCCCTGCTGTCAGAACGCCTTCGTCTATGAGTGGCTGTTTGACTACGCTGAGCGTCATTCTGCACACATAGTACAAGCTATATGCAACAGTGGCACCCCAGAACGTCTGATTTCTAAGTTTTATATAGACGCTGTCCGCATCTTTATCCGCAACCTTTTCTTTGGACGGCTTGCTGATCCTGAAATAAGAATATAGGCTCATCAGAAGCTTGCATTCCTGCACGGCACATTGACCATGCATTTGCCCAGCAAAATTACAAAAACTCAGTGAATTCAGCAAAATGGTGCTTTGGAGCTAGTTTATAACGGATAGTTGAAAACCATCGAAAGGATGATGCCGTCCTTGACAAAGACGATCAGTTTGTCGTCCGAGATTTTCTCAAAAAGGACGTATTGGGCTGAACCATCATCGTATTGTCTCACAAGGTCCGGTTTCAGAAAATCCAGTTTGCTGAAAGGATCTCCTACACGGACGCCACCGTCCATGTATGTTGTCAATGCACGGAATCTGTTGTCGTGCAGGCGAAAGTTGTAGAGAATTCCATTTTCTTCACAGGAAAACTTGTTTTTTTCCTACAATATATCTCTCTGAAAGCCCAAATTCCGATTCGTATTTTTTATAACTGTCCGGTTTTCCGAATCTGGACACGAACTCAGAATAAGTGATTCTCGCGCCAGGTTCAATCCCCTCCACGTCGATATGCACTGCCTTCTCGAGTTCTTGCCCGTAAATCATTGCCGGCAGAATCAGTATTAGGACAATGCTAAGGAATATTTTTGTCATGTTTTTCATAATAGACTCTGTCTTAGTGGGTTACTTGTGGAAGAGTGGATGTAAAGATATGCTTTTTGCACAGAAATACAATAAGTTTTCTTGCGGAAAAGGCTAAAATCCCTAATTTTGTGTTTGCTTTCATGTCGGCGGGGCCGGTCAATGAAAGTTGCGAAAGCGGACATAAACTAATTAGTATAATGAAAAACCACGTTCTTTCTGCGGCATTGGTCGCAACACTATTGGGTATTGCCACATTGGCTCAGGCCCAGACACCAAAAAAGGTAAAGTACACATTTACAGAGGCTTCTGATCTTACATTGATCGGTAAACTTTTCCCTGACACTCCGAACCCATATCACCGTATCGATACGGTAAAGCATAAGGGATTTACCAAGTATGAAAATCTTCAGGTCCGCCAGTCTTCAGGTATCGCTGTTGTGTTCAACACGAACTCCACTACCATTTCTGTAAAGACTGAATTCGGTTATCTGGACAACAAGACCAATACCGGCGACTATTCTTCACACGGATATGATCTCTATATAAAGAAAGACGGCAAGTGGCTTTGGGCTGCGGCAGGTTGTGCACCTATCGGCAAAGAAGAGGGCTACAACCACGTGCTTATCAAGAATATGAATGCCGACGAGAAGGAATGTCTGCTGTATATTCCGCTCTTCAGTGAGGAGAATTCCATAAAGATCGGTGTGCAGGAAGGCGCTACAATAACTAAGGGCGAGGCTCCGTTCCGTCACCGTGTGGGTATCTTCGGCTCAAGCTATACTCACGGAACCAGCACTTCCAGACCGGGCATGACCTATCCGGCTCAGTTTACAAGAATGACCGGTATCCAGCTTCTCAGCATCGCCTGCTCAGGAAACTGCAAGCTTCAGTCATATTTTGCTGATGCTCTCGTGGATGCTGATGCTGAAGCATTCATCTTCGACGCATTCTCGAATCCGACACCGGAAATGATAAAGGAAAGACTGTTCCCGTTCATTGAGAAACTCAATGCTGCACATCCTGGCAAGCCGCTCATTTTCCAGCATACCATCTACAGGGAGAAGAGAAATTTCGACCTTTCCAATGACAAGGCAGAGCAGGCAAAGATGGATATGGCTGACAGCCTGATGAAAATCGCTGTCAAGAAATATCCTGACGTGTATTATGTGACGACTACAAATGCCACAGATCCTGCTCACGACAGCAGCGTAGATGGCGTTCACCCTGGTGACCACGGCTACACCCTCTGGGCTGAATCCATCAGAAAACCGATCCTCAAAATCCTCAAGAAATACGGAATCAAGTAACCGTTACGGTATCATTTCAAGATTGGAGGGGGAGAAAGCTATGAAGTTTGCCACAACCATCGAGGAGCAGATACAGAAATTGAAAGACAGAGGTTTAATAATCTCGGATGAGGCGAAAGCAAAGGAGGTGTTGCTGGATGTTGGCTACTATCGCTTTGGTTCGTATCTGTTTCCGTACGAGTTGACTTATCCCAGCAAAAAAGACAGAACTCATAAACTCAAGGCTTCAACTCGTTTTGAGGATGCATTGGACTTGTACTACTTTGACTCGGATTTAAGGATGTTGCTCTTAAGATATCTTACTCGTATAGAGATAAACTTGAGAACATATATCACTTACTATGTGTCAAATGTTTACAAGGATAATCCCTATTGGTTTGTCAATGAGGGGATAATGGATGCTGAGTTTGTTAATTCTTTCGACATCAGCATTTATACTGAGCAGTTCAAAAAGCATCCTGTCATTGCGGATCATCATAAAAAGTATCCTGGAGAAAAATATGCACCAGCTTGGAAAACTGTTGAACATATGACGTTTGGCGCTGTGTATCAGTTGTTTTTGAGCATAACGGACAAAGATGTTCAATCGGCCATATCAAAGCACTATAATGTTGATAAACTGACTATCTTCACGAGTTATTTCAACGCTATACGATATTTGAGAAATCAGTGTGCTCATGGAGATGTCTTGTTTGATATGAAATTGGCTATTCCTTTGAAATCAGGCCCTGCAGGGCGGCTCAATTCGTTTACTAACAGCAATATTATCGGTTCCATCAAGATTGTTGAGTTTTTCTTGAAGCAGATTTCTCAGCACAGGTGCAACGAATTTTGCCAAAGGCTTTCTGACCTTTTGGATGGAGTGGAGAATGATACGGTAGCAGAAGTCCTTAATGACGTATCTGGATTTGACATGAATTTCGTATAAAATTTGTGTGGGATTAAAATAAGTCTTATATTTGCAAAGAAGTGCGCGCATTGTCTACTATCGCTGTGCGTGGCACTATAAAAAAGGAAATTGACCTCCGAAGAGATTCGGAGGTTTTTCTATGTTTGGTAATCCCTGATGTTTCTTACTGGATTGAATTCAAGATGCTGCGTCTGTAGAGGACTGTCTCGTAGATCATCCTGATGACCAGGTGGACGAGGAATGCAGCCATCAGAATATGAACCGCTATGGCCTGATTGTCGGCTATGGCGGTTTTCATTATCAAGGCGCTTGCAAACCAGACGGCAAAGAAACCGATGACAGCCCAGATGCTGGAGTTCCTGATAGGCTTGGATGCCGTGGCACCCACGTAGATTCCGTCCCAAGTAAATGCAGCACAGCCGATTATCGGCATAGGAATCAGCCACGAGATGAACTCCATGGATGACGAGATGACGGAATTGTCAGATGTCAGTATCCGTAGCATCGGCTCAGAACAGAACGCATACAGGAGCATAAACATAGAGGCGACACCTAAGCTCCATATGAATACATAACGTACAGTGAGCCTTACTGATGCCACGTCCTTTCTACCCGTGAACTTGCCGATAAGTGCCTCTCCTGCATACGCGAATCCGTCAGTAAAGTAAGAGAACAGCATCATTATCTGCACGAGAATCGAACTTACCGCAAGCATCATGTCGCCATATCTTGCTGAAATGACAGTGATTCCGGCATATACGGCCATAATGCAGAGTGAACGCACGAACAAGTCGGCATTCAGGTGGAAGAAACGCTTCATGTGGCTGTCCCTGAATGCATTGACAATATCCGCCGCCTTGAAGCCGCTGAATACTCTTTTTCTGTATTTCACGAAAATGATAGAAGCCGATGAAATCAGTCCGGCATACTGCGCGAGAACGGTGCCGGCCGCGATTCCGTTGAATCCGATACCTTCGTATCCCAATGCCGGAATGCCCATGGCCAATGCGATGCTGCACACGATGTTCATTCCATTGACGATCAAATCGGCAGCCATCGCGCTGACGCTGTCCTGCATACCGATGAACCAGCCCTTCAGGGCCATCAGGGTCAATGTCGCAGGCGCGGCCCAGATGCGGATGTAGAAATAACTCTCTGCCAGTTCGCGTACGTAAGGCGTACATTTTATGAACATGAACGAGATATCTACAAATATCCACTGGAGCAGGATACAGGCAAATGCTATCATTATTGACACTCCGGTGGAACGGACAAGAGTGGCGGCTGCGGAATGCATGTCATCTCTTCCATAGGCCTGTGCCGTAAGTCCTCCGGTGCCGACACGCAGGAAACTGAAGTTCCAGTACAGCAAGTCGAACAACAGCGTTCCGATGGAAATGCCGCCGATGAGTGCGGCTGCCTCCCCGTTCAGGTGTCCGGCAATGGCGATGTCCACCATTCCCACGAGAGGAACGGTGATATTGGCAAGTATGCTCGGAAGAGCAAGCTTCAGTATGTCTCGATTCAATATGTTCATATCTGGAATTTCTTCAATATACAAAAAAAGCGTGACTAATCGGCCTTCTCAGACGTCTTCAGTCACACTCTAAAGCATTGGTAGCGGGTCGCAGGATTGAACTGCGGACCTCATGATTATGAATCATGCGCTCTAACCAGCTGAGCTAACCCGCCGTAACTGGTCAGGGACCAGATTTGTTGAGATAGAAGGATTCGAACCCTCACTGACAGAGCCAGAATCTGTAGTGCTACCATTACACCATATCTCAATTTCCGCATTGTTTTCACAACGGGACTGCAAATTTACAACTCTTTTCCGGTTCTGCAAATTTTTTCTTACAAATTTTCAAGAAGTTATAAAACCCGCGACATGGTAGGCAGAGGTTTTGCCTCGTTTGAAGGGTCGCCTGCGATGCGAGAAACGCACTTCACGTTAGGTTTGTCGAACCATTTGTCATTTACCTGGTATGCAGAGCAGCACCTCTGACGTACTACGAACTCGTCAGTAGGATTCTCCAACGTGACAGTGAATTCCACAATCTTCTGGTCTGCAGTGAAAGCCATATTGTAGGTAATGTTCTCTGAACTCAGTTTCAGCGTTTCAGTCTTTTGCTCGAAAGCAGGAACCGGCTTGAATTCCTTGCCGTCCTTATACTCTATCATCCAGTACTTTGCGCCAAACTTTCCCGGATTATAGGTATAGACCATGTGCAGCTGTGTGCCCTCAGGGAAATCATTCTTTCCGGTAGTCTCGAATTGCCAGCAGTCTCCCGGCATAGGTCCGCTCATCACCGGCTGCCCTCCATTGCTTACATCCAAAATACTCAGTCCGGCAGCATCCCCAGGCCACGCTGTCTTGTCTATCTGGATGTAGCTGAGTTTGCCTTTGCCTTTTCCGTTGGCATTGTAGAAACCGCGCTCGCCAGGTTCATTGCTGTATCTGTACACTCCCGGCAACTCCTGGCCGGTCCAGGTCTTTATGCACCCGTCACTGGCAGCCCTTTCAGGGGAGAAATACCATTGTGCGAGGATTTCACGTTTAGCATCTTCTTTGTCTTCGTCTGCAGGCTTCTCGAAATATGAAAGGTCTGTAATGGCGTAAGGGTGTTCACATGCCTCATGAGCCGCTGTCTGACAAACCTTGGCAGTAGTTTCTGACATCCCGGCCGGGCGATAACTGTTGCCGACCACGCTCTTTCCCATAATTTTTTCATACCAAAGGCATCCGACCGTATATCTTCCCGTAGTGTAGTTGAGGTGCCATCCGTCCCTGGTCATATTGTCGCCAATGTATGAGGTCCTTGCGTTTTGTACGGCATCCATACTGTTCATGAACAGACTGAATTCAGGATGAGCCTTCAGAACCTCCTGGGTGGCGGTGCAGATCATATTGTACATCACGCTCTGGTCGAAGTCGTAGAAACTGAATTTTTTTCCCGTATAACCGGCCTTCGCAGCCCACGGCGCATGGTAAACCAGTTTCGCATTCTTGCATTTGGACCGTATCACCTTGATAAGACTTGTCAATGCCGGCTCCATCGAATGCGTCGTGTTCTTGTAGGTGGTGTTGTAATATCCGTGGTATCCCGCACCCTCCTGTACGCTGATGAATGTCCAGTCCTCATCAGCCAATGCCTGCGACATCTTCGTGTCAGGCGTCTTGGTCATGGTGCCGCCGGAAATCTTGCGGTAACTGTATGCCGCTGCGTCTGAAGCCGCATTCGCTGCATGCTTCTCCAACGGACATCCGCCTATGTAAAGGTTGCCAATGATAACTTTCTGTCCTGCAGCTTCAAATAATCCGTACAGTTCCTGCTCCACTGCATCTGCGGAAAAACTGTTTCCGATAGCGAGAATCTTGATTGTCTCCGGCAGAGTCTGTCCGGGTTTTTCCTCAGGATCAGGATTTGTCTGCTCTCCGTTGCCGGGCTTTTTGTCGTTTTCGGCAGCTGATGGAGTACAGGTACACAATACCGCAATGGCGGTGAATGCAGCAAAAAGGGAATTCAGTCTCATAAGAATGACTTGGTTATAAAGGAATATCTGTGTTGTCAATGTGATTTCACGCCCGCAAAGATACAATCTTTATGGAAAGTCAATGCAGATTTCTCAAAAAAATGCGAAACGTTTTTAGCATATCGCTCCGGACAGTTGTCATACTTGTATCTAAACATTTTTATATACACTATGAAACTAAATTTCTTGAAAGCGATTTCATTGATTTCTGCCGTTCTGCTCGGGGCTGCAGCCTGTCAGAAGCAGAATGAATCTGAAATTCACGATACAGTCGTCATCAAGACTGTATTGAAAGCCGCGACACCGGCTACCCTTGTCGGAGGCGGAACGGATGCGATTACGATTTTCGCAACCTGTGGTTGGTCGATTGAATGTGAAGACTGGTTTACAGTCGAGCCTTCAACAGGCGGACAAGGTATCAGCGAGTCAGTAATTACGACACAGCCTAATACTACAGGGAAGGACAGAACCGGTACCATCACCCTCAAAGCAGGAACTTATTCAGGGACCTACACATTCGTTCAAGCAGGTAAATGATGATGAGCGAGGACTATAGACGCATTCTTGACTTTTTCTTCAGCGGTACTGAAGTTTCACCGGAATTGAAATCGGGATTCCGTGAATGGCTCAGTGTACACGGAGAAGAACCTCAGACACGTATGCTGCTGGAGGAATACTGGAATTCAGAGTCATCGGTTCCCGGGGAGTTTGACTTGAACGCAGGCCTGGAGAATCTGATGTCCGCAGTTTCCGCAAAGGATAAGGCTCCATCTGCTCGGAAACCGTTCAGTCTCAGGAAGATGACCAAATGGTTCGCAGTTGCAGCCGCAGCAGCCGTCCTCTTCGTTTCAGGGTATTTTGTTTCTGAAATTTCCACCAGGAACCAGAAAGAAACTGTCCTTATGGCGTCCTCCGAAAATGTAAGCTCGTATATCCTTCCTGACGGTACGAAAATCTGGCTGAACAAAGACAGTTGGCTCAGTTATGACGAATCGTTCGGAAGAAAAGACAGACGGTTGGCATTGACAGGTGAAGCATATTTTGAGGTTACAAGAAATGAGGCTTGTCCGTTTATCGTCAAAATGAAGGACGACCTGCAGGTAAAAGTGCTCGGAACCACGTTCAACGTCTGCACTTATCCGGAAGATGAATTATCCGAAGTGATATTGCGGTCCGGCTCCGTGCAAGTGTCTGATGAACAGAGTCATGAACTTGTGATTCTCAAGCCTGACCAGAAATTCTCCCGGACAGGAGGAACCACTGAAGTATCCCAGGTCAATGCGAAGAACTGCTGCAGGTGGTATGAGCGTACTCTTACCTTCGACAATGTGATGTTCAAGGATGTTCTTGAGAATCTTTCCCATAAATATCAGCAGAAGATCACATGCGACACTGAAACCCGTCTTTCAGAAAAACGTATATCATTGACTGTCAGAGACGAATCTTTGACAGATATTCTTGAAATTCTTTCCTCTATGATGCCGGTAAGGTGGTCTGTGCAGGGGGAAGAAGTACTGATTGAAAACAAACATAAAAAACACTAAATAAATGAAAGGAATTACTAACAATCATCTTTCATTTGCCAGAATCTGTCTTTGTATCTTGTGTGCGGCCTGCATTTCGTTCAGCGCATCGGCACAGAACAAGTCAGTCAAGGTAAATGTGAAGGACGTGACAGTCAAGGAACTTCTTAAAGCCATTGAGGCAGGAAGTACCTACAAGTTCGCATATGTCGATACCGACATCGACCTTTCCGGAAAAGTTACTGTCAATGCAGAGAATGAGGACATCGTGTCCATTCTCAAGAAGGTCCTTCCTGATGTCAATGTCACATTCAGGGACCAGACCATCATTCTGAACAAGAAAGCCCCTTCACAGGCACCTGCACAGAAGGTGGTCAAACAGGGTCCGCGGGTCGTAACCGGTAAAGTCGTGGACAAGGACGGACAGCCGGTTATCGGAGCAATGATTATTGAACGCGGCACTCAGAATGGCGCGGGCACTGACATCAACGGAAATTATGAGCTCAAGCTGAAGGGTGAGAGTCCTGTTCTGGAGGTGTCACTTATCGGTTACAATACAGTAACTGCGGCATTGACCGCAAATCAGACAAAAGCTGATTTCGTCCTCGAAGAAGAAGCCATCAGACTTGATGATGTAGTGGTCATCGGTTACGGTGTTCAGAACAAAAGGGACGTGACCACAGCGGTTTCATCCATCAAGGCAGAAGATTTCGCCAATACTCCGACGACTGACTTCCGTGAGTCGATGGCTGCCAAAATGCCTGGTGTCCAGGTCCTTAACCTCGGAGGCCAGCCTGACGGAAATGTGACAGTGCGTGTCAGGGGTATCCAGTCGGCGACATCCGGAAACGATCCGCTCTATGTCATTGACGGCATCCCTTGTGACTCGAGGGCATTTGCAAACCTTGACGGAAACGACATCGAGAGTCTTGAAGTTCTCAAAGATGCCTCAGCAGCAGCTATTTACGGTTCAAGAGGTTCTTGCGGTGTCATCATCGTGACCACAAAACGTGGCGGCGGAGAGAAACCTGTAATCTCATATGACGGACAGTTCAGCCTTTCCAATGTGTCCAAGAAAATCGATATGCTCGATGCTTACGAGTTCGCAACCATGTTCAGGGAATCACGTAACGGTTCTTATCTGTTCAGCGACCCTACAGGATCCATCTCAGATCCGTCTGCCGGCCGTCCTGAGGTTTACCACAGAATCGACCCGCTTATCAATGCCTATCTCGAAGACAAGACAGGAACATTGACAAATACCGACTGGCAGGACGAAATCTTCCGCACTGCGCTTTCTCACAAGCATTCGCTCAGCGTTTCTGCAAGGACCAAGAATTACAATTATTATATAGGAGCCAATTATCTCTATCGTGAAGGTACCGTAATAGGCTCAGACTTCGAAAGATACGGCATCCGCGCAAACTTGGACGGAAAGAAAGGCAACCTCAAATACGGCGTAAGCTTCTCCCCTTCCTATTCCAAGACAAACTATGTGGATACTGACTCACAGTATGGCGGAGACGGTATCATCGCATCAGCATTGATGGCGCCACCTATCTTCCCTGCCTACAATTCTGATGGTTCCTACAACTGGGACATGAACGGTTTCCTGAAGAAGAATTCATGGAACACACAGACAAACGAGGTGCTCAACCCTGTCGCACTTGCACTCGAAGTCGATGACGTAAGAGAGAAACTGAACATGGTCGGCAACGTCTATGCTTCCTATGAGTTCGTCAAAGGTCTTGAGTACAAGCTCACTATGGGAGGCGACTACTACTCATATATCAGGAACTACTACAGACCTTCATACATTCCTCTGAAGGGCGTGAAATACTATGACGCGCCTTCTGCTCCTACAGCAGCAAATTACGCGAACTCTTATTTCCACTGGACGATCTCCAACCAGCTTTCATTCAACAGGAAGTTCGGAGACCACTCCATCAATGCCGTAGCCGTCTATGAGGCTGAAAAACAGACTATCCAGACATCAGCGATAAAGGGTACAGGCGTGGTAGGAGACGACAAAGTCAGGACAACCAAAGGCAAGACACTTTCTGTCGATGACACTTACAATAACAAGTACGCCTATACTTTCGCTTCATGGCTCGTCAGGGCACAGTATTCATACAAAGGACGTTACATGATATCCGCTTCCCTCAGAGGTGACGGTTCCTCAAGATTCGCCCCTGATACCAGATGGGGATATTTCCCGGCTGCATCTCTCGGCTGGCGTATCAGCGACGAGAATTTCATGAGAAATGCCAAGTGGCTGAATGACATGAAACTGCGCGTCAGTGTAGGTCAGACAGGTAATGCACAGATCGGAAACTCCGAATATCTCGCGCTCTACGGAACCACCACCAACGACATGGGCAATGGTGTCATCAACTCCGTCTATCCTAGCCAGATCGCGAACAGCAAGCTCGGATGGGAGAAAAACACCCAGGTCAATGCCGGTTTCGATGCCAACCTCTGGAACGGACTCCTCGGAATCAATGCTGATTTCTACTATTCCAAGACTACTGATATGCTTTTCGATGTTCCGGTATCTTCAGTTTCAGGTCTCACGACTTCCAACATGAACATCGGATCAATGCAGAACAAGGGTGTCGAAATAACATTGACCTCACACAAGACCTTCGGAGACTTCTCCCTCGGACTCAACGCCAACTGGTCACTGAACCGCAACAAGGTCCTCCACCTCGGTGATGAAGATGCCCCTATCATCAAGGAATCTTCATATGCCGGCGGCTATTACATCACCAAAGTCGGCCAGCCTGTAGGATGCTACTATCTTCTCGTACAGGACGGCATCTTCCACAACCAGGAAGAACTCGATTCATATCCTCATTTCGAAACGACCACCGTCGGTGACTTCCGTTTCGTAGATGCAGACGGCGATGGTATCCTGGACAAGAACAAGGACCGCGTCATCGTGGGCAACTACATGCCTGACTTCTACTATGGATTCGGTATTCAGCTCGGATGGAGAGGACTCGACTTCGCCGCGAATTTCCAGGGAGTTTACGGCAATGAAATCCTGAACCTCGAAAGACGTTATCTCCTCAACATGGAGGCATCTTCCAACATGATGAAGGAGTCTCTCAAGAGATTCCCTTACGGCAACCTCAACAGGGCTACCCGCAAGTCTTCCGGAAACAACGGAGCATGTACCTCCACCTTCCATCTGGAAGATGGTTCTTACCTGAGGCTCCAGAACATCTCTCTCGGCTACACCATGCCGGACAAGTGGTTCCACAGGACAAGCATCTCCAAGATGAGACTTTACATCCAGGCCAACAACCTGTTCACATTGACCCACTACACAGGATACAACCCTGAGGTCAACAAGAGGTCTTCTGATGCTCTCAGACCGGGCGAGGACTACTGTTCTTACCCTCTTTCAAGGACATTCAGCATAGGTATCAACTTTAACCTGTAATCGGATATGAAGAACAAAATCATAAAAATTGCATTGACAGGAACCTTGCTCCTTGGCCTCGCATCTTGCAGCGACAGCTTTTTCGAGCAGTATCCGTCAAACAGCATAACTGAAGGAAACTTCTACAAGACAGACGACGACTTCAACCAGGGCATCTATTCCTGTTACCATAAGATGAAGACCCAGATGGGTTTCTTCCTCAATGAACTCGCATACCGCAGTGACGAGTGCTATCTCGAGTCAATGGCAGTGTCCACCCAGGACAGGTATGACATTGACCATTTCCAGGAGAAGTCCAACAACGGTATCATGAAAAACATCTGGAACGCCTGGTACAACGGCATTTACAGATGCAACGACGTGCTTGTCCACATGGACGGCAAGAAACTCACCAACGGTGACAAATACCGTGGAGAGGCATTGTTCCTCAGGTCATGGTGGTATTTCAGCCTCTACCGCGTATTCGGCGGCGTGCCTGTGACTACCACTGTCGTTTCTCCTTCTGATGCCAAGACCATCGCAAGATGCAGTGACGAGGACATGTACAACAGACTTACCCAGGACCTCAGCGAGGCCATCGGCCTTCTTCCTGCAAAAAGGTCAGCCGAGACTGCCAGGGTCACCAAGATTGCAGCACAGACACTGCTTGCCAAGGTTTTTCTCACTTACGGCAAATATCCTGAGGCACAGAAAGTGCTTGAAGATGCCATGACTGATACGGGATATGGCCTTATGGCAACTACCGCCCAGGTATTCGACATTTCCAACAAGATGAACAAGGAAATCATCTTCGCACTGTACTACAACAAGACCAATGACAACGGACATGGCTACTGGTACAGCACCAACACCGGCGTACTTGCCGACATCACGAATCCTACCAAGCAGTTCAAGTCCCTCTACAGTGCAGAGGACAACCGCTTCAACCTTATCAACACATACACGAAGATAAGCAACTCCCTGTATGCCATGACAAAGTGGATGGATACTTACGACGCACAGTTCACCACCCAGGTCGGCAATGATTTCCCTATGCTGAGATACGCTGACGTAGTCCTCATGTACGCGGAGGCTCTCGGACAGCAGGGCAACATCTCCGAGGCCCTCACATATCTGAACAAGACACGCAAACGTGCAGGACTTACAGAACTTACAGAAGCTGAAGTCGCTGACAAAAAGGCGTTTATACAGGAACTCGCAAGTGAGAGAGGCCGAGAATTCGCTCTCGAAGGACAGAGATGGTTCGATCTCGTGCGTCTCGGACTCGCAGTCGATTATTTCAAGGGACTCGGATATTCTCTGGACGACCACAATCTCCTGTTCCCTATACCTCAAGACCAGATCGAAATTGTCAATGACAAGTCCATCCTTTGGCAGAATCCTGGTTTTTAATCTTCTTTAACATTGAAAATAATGAAAAAGTTATTGTTCAGCATATTGGCGGTCGCAGGCATCAGTCTGTCAGCAACATCCTGCTGGGATGAGAATATCCCTGAGGCAGGAGCCGCACGTCATCAGGTAACTGACTTGAAAGCCGTTCCTGGTGACGAAGAAGCACAGCTTTCATGGTCAATGCCGGAAGGCTGGAATCCTACAGAGTACCTCATCACATACACTGACGGAGACAAGATTTCTCTCAGGACATCCGAAAAGAGTTACTTGATCACCGGACTTACCAATGGTGAAACCTACACATTTGAAGTCCAGGCTGTATATGGCGACCTTATTTCAGGCGCAGTAAGTGCAGCGGCGAAGCCAGCCACATCGAGATTTGCCGTTGCTGACCTCGCCGCAGAAGGAAGCGCAAACATGGTGATCCTTACATGGACAAAGCCGTCCACAAACGTCACCTCATATACATTGACCTACTCCAACGACAATACCGCGGCCCAGGAAATCAGCATCGAAGCCGACAAGGAGAGTTACACTATAGATGAACTCGAAAATGACGTGATCTACACATTCTCTCTTGTGGCCAACTATGCTAAAGGCCCATCAGAGCCGGCAGTTGCGAAAGCGATGCCTGCACTCGCTGTCCCTTACTTCCTCGACAGGACAACAGCAGCAGTTAACCAGCCTGTCAAGTTCACGTTCAATACAGAAGGATACCCGTCCGCTACAAATATCAGATGGACATTCCCTGACGGAAAGATATTGACAGGAACCGAAGTTTCATATGGTATCCCTTCATCAGGCACCCAGCAGGTAATCCTCACCATCCATCTCGGAGACAAGGACAAGAGCTGGAATATCGAGCTCCAGATCCGCGACTATGTCGTAAATTACATCGACTGGGAATGTGTTGGAGCCAACTATAACGGATTCAAAGGCTCTTGCCCTGTATTCTCGCCTGACGGAAAGACTGTCTATATCATAACCTTCAACAAGACGACCTGCCTGTATGCATTCAATGTAGAGACAGGAGAACTTGCCTGGGTCTATAAGCCGTCAACTGTAGCGGGAAGTTATAATATGCTGACTGTCAATCCTGTAACTAGTGACATCTACTTCGGGACACAAGGCGCCGGCCAGTTCTACTGCGTGAATGCAAAGGGTGATCTCAAATGGAAATTTGACGAAGCAGGTTCAATGAAGAGCGCAGCTCCTGCCGTAAACAAAGACGGCAGCGTGGTGTTCATTGGTGATGGGGCAGGCAATATCTTCGCCCTCGATGCTGCAAGCGGCACTAAAAAATGGTCAGCCGCTCTCGGATCTGCTGCCGCAGGTCTTCTTGTCAATGGCAATGAACTCGTTGCCGGAGCAGTAAACGGAACGGTAACATTCTACAACACCGCAGACGGCACAGTCATTACGTCTCTCAAATTCCCATGCATGACCGACATCACAGGTTTCGCTGTCGGAAATGACAAGAGGACAGTCTATCTCCCTGCAAAATCAGCGATGTGCTCATTCGATCTGGAGACCAGGGCCATATTGGTAGAATCGCTGTCTGTGGCAGACAACAACCTCTATGAGCCTGTAGTTGCACCTAATGGAAATGTCTATGTGGCAGGAAAAGACAACTGTGTCTATTGCCTCGACAAAGACCTTACCAGGGTTGTATGGAAATACCAGCACACAGATGCTGCCGGTAAGGTTGTCAATGCGTTCAACTATTCTCACCCTTGCGTGGATACAGAGAACCATCTCTACATCACCTCAGGTCAGACAGGAAATGTGTCGTACATCTTCAATGCTGACGGAACAGTCAAGGAATCATGGACTTACGGTTCATCCAACCAGCAGAAACAGATGGGTGGAAACAACTATCTGAACGGCGTCTTCTATTCTGCATTCGTAGGAAATACCGGGGACAACGGAGCATTCTACGGCAAATATGTAGGCGGTGAAAGAGCCAATACTTGGAGCACCCACGGCGGTGACATCTGCGGCTCATGCTGCCTGAAATAAAAACCAAGATATCCGGTGCGCCTCCGGGTGTGCCGGAACAATAAAAATCATTGAAAATGAAAAACTTAAGAATATTTTCAATCTTAGCTGCAACATTGGCCTTGCCCGCATTTGTCGCCTGCACGGACGACGACAGTGCTAAGGTTCAGAACCTGGCTGCAAAAGCAACCATCACACAAGGTGGCTACTATTCTGCTGACGGAAGTCTGAAGACTCCGACCTGGGGCAAAGAGGACAAAGCCGCCATTATGCTCTATGCTGACGGAAAACTCAGCAAGGCGACGGCGACCCCGCTTCTCAGCGGAAGCACAACTGCACAGTTCCTGTTCAACATCCTCGCCAACAGGGAGGAGACGGACGTCCTGAGCTGGTATCCTGTCGATGCCGAAATCTCATTCAGCGGACACGACGTGACTGTCAACATCCCTACTGAGCAGACAGGCAACGAAATTCCTGTGATGTTCGGAATGGACAGGCAGAACGTGAACCGCTACGAAGGATGCAAGTTCACGCTGAAGCCTGCCGGCTGCATGGTCTATGTCAATGTCGCTATGGGTGACTATGATGTCAAGTCGCTGGAACTCACTGCGAAAGGAGGAGAGAATATCGCGGGAACAGTCACTGTCAATACAGACAACGGTACTGCTGTGGCAACTGCTGCTTCCGTCAAGGTTACTCCTGCCGCACCGGTCGATTGCAGGACTGCATCCGTATCGATTCCTGTCTATTGCGCTCCTGTGACATTGACTAAAGGCATTTCCGTAAAGATTACCACATCTGCGGGGCAGACCATCACATCTTCTGTAAATGATGAAATGGTACTTACGTCCGGCGGGAAGTACAATACCGCGAAAGTGGCTGAAGGCGAATCCACTGAACTCGTTTTCTGCGGGGACAATCATGTTTATGTCATCAATGCAAGCACGGCAAAAGATACTTACAAAGAGGGTATCCTCTGGAGCCTTGACGTGAAGACTCTTGCTCCTGTACTCGGTCTGGCCGAAAACAGATGCGACCATCTGGACGAGTGCAAGTTCGTGGACAACGGAACCAAGCTTCTGCTTACAAGCTCTTACGGCTGGTGCGCGCTTCTGGACTATGCGACGGGGGAAGTCCTCTTCCATACCACCCAGACACCTAATGCTCATTCTGCAGAGTATATTCCTGGCGGGTATGTTGCAGTGGCCACTTCTGTCGGTTCGACTACATTGCATAATAGTGTACAACTCTACAGCATCGACAAGAGCGAGAAGATTCTTGCCAGCGCAGAGTTGTATTCCGGTCACGGTGTAGTCTGGGATTACAGCAGAAACGTGCTCTACGGTGCAGGTGGAGATCTTGTCAAAATTTTCAATCTCACACTTGGAGCAAACCCTTCAATAACATTGAAAAAGACCATCAAGGCGCCTAAGAACGGTATCCACGACCTGATGCGAGTGGACAACAACACGCTCACCGTCGCAGGTGACCACGCTTATCTTTTCAATGTCGAGACAGAATTGTTTACGGAAATGACTCTTTTCAGCGGTTCTGCGTCCATCAAGTCATTGAACTACAACGGTGAGACCGGTGAAATCTGGTACACGGACGCCACCATTCCTGAAGGCAGTCAGAGCTGGTCTTCCCAGAAGATCAGATACAGCACCAACAAAGACGGCTCCAGTGCCGATCGTATCATCAAGGTTCCGGATATGGATATGTACAAGGTGAGGGTGAAGAACTGGTAGTTTTGTAAAAAAATGCCTATTTTTGTAAGTTAAATGCTTAACGACGACAGGCAATTATTGAACAAGATAGCAGATGGGGATGTCAAAGCACTTGGTATCCTCTATGTGCTATATGCTTCAAGGGTGCGTAATTTTGCATTCAGCTTGCTGAAGAACTCATCGGAAGCGGAAGATCTGACTCAGGACCTGTTCTTGAAAATCTGGAACACGAGAGAGAATCTGAGAAGCGTGGATTCATTGCAGTCCTACCTTTTCAGCATGACTCACAATTCGGTGCTCAACTTGATCAAGCACAAGAACGTAAAGGACAGGTATCGTGACCACGCCGCTGATACGCACACTGAAGAATATGAGCCGTTGTCGCAAATAGATACCGCCCAGTTGCTGCAGAACATCGATGAGGCGCTGGAGCGGATGTCGGTATTGCGTAAGACCATCTTCAAGATGCACAGATATGAACATAAGACATATCAGGAAATAGCTGATGCTCTGATGATCAGCCCGAAGACAGTACAGTACCACATATCTTGCGCATTGTCCGAGTTGCGGAAATTATTATAAAAACACATAATTTATATGAAACGTAATTTACTGATTTTAGCTGTTGCTGCATTGGGCATTGTCTCTTGCGGAAACAATGAGCCGCAGTATGCGAACAGGGCGGAGAAAATCGTCGCAGAGATTCACAACCCCGCTTCCAAGTATGTTGTAGTTGCTTGTCACAGAGGTGATTGGAGAAACTATCCGGAAAACTCCATTCCTGCCATCGAGTCCATTATCCGTATGGGTGCGGACATTATGGAGCTCGACCTCAAGCTCACCAAGGACAGCGTTCTGGTCCTGTCTCATGACGCCACTCTGAACCGCTGCACCACAGGAAAGGGCCTTGTAAGTGATTATACATTGGACGAAATCAAAAAGTTGAGACTTAAGAGAGCACATGGTGTGGCTACGGATTCACTCCGCATGCCTACCCTCCGCGAAGCACTCGAATGCTGCAAAGACAGGATTTGTGTCAATGTGGACCAGGGATATGAGTACTACGATATGGTACTGGCCATCACTGAGGAACTCGGTGTGACCGACCAGATTCTCATAAAGGGCCACAAACCGGTAGCGGAGGTTGCTGCCAAAATGGCTGAGCATGAGCACAATATGATGTACATGCCTATCATTGACATCCAGAAGGAATATGGTCAGGCTATCTTCAACGAATACATGGAGACAGGTACAGTCCCTCTTGCTTATGAGGTATGCTGGAAGAAGACGACTCCTGAGGTAGAAGACTGCTTCAAGAAGATAATCGCTTCAGGCTCAAAGCTTTGGATTAACACTATCTGGGGAAGCCTCTGCGGCTATCTCGATGATGACAAGGCTCTCGACTGCGGCAATCCTGCTGAGGTTTATGACAAGGTCATCGCATATGGCGCGTCAATGATTCAGACGGACCGCCCTGAGCAGCTGATCAGCTATCTCCGTAAGAAAGGACTTCACGACTAAGGAGAGGATCAGAGATGTTTGACTTCTTCAATATGAGCGCACCGTCAGCAGTCAAAGTTGCGCCTGAAAATGCAGACAAAGTCTGGAAGCGTAAGCGTTTCCAGACCTTTTTGACTATCACTTTCGGCTATGCCCTCTACTATGTGTGCCGAATGTCGATGGGCGTAATGAAGCAGCCGCTTATAGATGCCGGCCTGCTCAATGCAACCCAGCTCGGTATCATCGGCGCCTGCCTCTACTGGTGCTATGCCGTGGGCAAATTCGTGAACGGCTTCCTTGTGGACACTGCCAATGTCAAGAGATTCATGGCCGCAGGCCTGATCGCTTCCGTTGCCGCCAACTTCATAATGGGAGTGCTGGGCGTTTCCGCAGCCAAGGCAGGATTCAGCAGTTCATTGATATTCATCCTTTTCGCGATAATGTGGGGAATCAACGGCTGGGCTCAGTCAATGGGTGCTCCTGCCGCTATCGTGGCATTGTCCAGATGGTTCCCGCTTAAGATACGCGGAACTTATTACGGATTCTTCAGCGCGTCCCACAACATTGGCGAAGGCCTTTCATTCATATTCGTCGGCTCCATCGTGGCTGCGTTCGGATGGAAATGGGGCTTCTTCGGTGCGGCCTGTGCCGGCATATTGGGGGTTATCCTGATACTGCTCTGGCTTCACGACACACCTGAAAGCAATGGTCTGCCTCCGGTTGAGGTTCTCTCCGGTGAGAAGACTCAGCAGGAGTATGACGCTGACAAGGCCGCAGCCGGAATGTCCGCAGGCAAGGACAATTCAGAGGCTCAGACTCAGGAAACCAGAAGGATACAGAGAGCTGTGCTCAGGAATCCGGGAGTGTGGATATTGGCATTGTCCAGCGCATTCATGTATATGAGCCGCTATGCCATCAATGAATGGGGAACTATTTTCCTGCAGGAGACATACGACTACGAATTGACAGCAGCTGCAGCCATCATCGGCATCAACCCTATCTTCGGAGTTCTCGGAACCGTATTTTCAGGCTGGTTCTCCGACAAGGTGTTCAAGGGTGACAGAAAATATCCTGCATTCGTCTCAGGAATTCTCGAGGCGATCGCGCTGTTCCTGTTCCTCTTCGGCGGCGGAAGCAAGTTCGTGCTTGTCCTGTCAATGGTTCTCTTCGGTGTCGCTATCGGAGTGCTCATCAGCTTCATAGGCGGACTGATGGCGATCGACCTTGTGCCGAGAAAAGCCACCGGTGCTGCTCTCGGAATTGTCGGCATGGCATCATATGCTGCAGCGGGTATCCAGAATATCGTTTCAGGACTCTTGCTGGACGGCAACACTTTCGAGACAGTGAACAAACTTGGTGAAACTGTTGTAAGACACGACTTTACCTATGTCAGCTGGTTCTGGTTCGGAGCAGCTGTCATATCATTCCTGCTTCCGGTCCTGAACTGGAGACGCAAACAGCAGGAAATCTGATAATACAGGACTTCTACAGATCCGTTCCCCGCAGTTCTATTCCGTCGGCATCCCAGTCTATCTGGTCGGTATCCGGTTCGTTGAATGGCTGCAGGAACGGATTGTGTGTTCTTTCATCCGCAATACTGCTGACTCCTCCGTGTCCGGGGAAAACCGTGACATCCGCAGGCAGGACCAGCAGTTTTTCCATAATGCCTACGATCAGCTGGTCGTAATCTCCTCCTGGCAGGTCGGTCCTCCCGATGCAGCCGGCGAAAAGCGTATCTCCCGTGAACAATGCCTTGTCCGCGGCGTCGTACAGGCAGACGCCTCCAGGAGTGTGCCCAGGGGTGGATATGACAGTGAACTCGGTCTTGCCGAAACTCAATGTCTGATTCTCGGTGAGGGGCAATGTGCAGAAAGAAGTATCGACACTCTTCAGGCCGAAACGCCTGCCGTAATCGTCCTTGAGCAGGTAGTCATCCTCCGGGCTCATAAAGACCGGAATATCATATTTTTCGGCACATTCTTTCACGCCGTAGATATGGTCGGGATGCGCATGGGTGAGTACTATCATCTTGGGAGTCAGGCCTTTCTCAGCGATTTTGGAATACAGGGCTTCCGCCTCTCCGGCAGTGTAGAAACCCGGGTCAATGATGGCGCACTCACCGGTTTCGTCACCGGCAACATAGCAGTTTACCTCGAAGGGATTGAAGTGGAATGTCAGTACTTTGAGCATAGTGATTGTCGTTTTGAACAGCACATTTTGGCAAAATTAAGAAAAACCACTTTGTTTTCCTTGTGAAAGTATCGTATTTTTGCACTACAACACGTTCACAAGAAAACTATGCATATCGGAATAGCAGGCAACATAGGTTGCGGGAAAACTACATTGACCCGTATGCTCTCGGAGCATTATGGGTGGACCCCAAAGTACGAGGCGGTCACCTATAACCCTTATCTGGAGGATTACTACAAGGATATCAAGCGCTGGTCTTTCAATCTCGAGGTGTATTTCCTGACCCAGAGGTTCAAGGATGTGCTCGAGATTGCCCATTCCGATGAAGTCATCATCCAGGACAGGACCATCTTTGAAGGAGTATATATCTTCGTGGCCAACAACAAGGCAATGGGAAATCTCACGGACCGCGACTACGAGACCTATATGGACCTGTTCCGTCTGATGATGTCGCTTGTGAAGGCCCCGGATCTTCTCATCTACCTGAAATCTTCAGTTCCGCATCTGGTGGCCCAGATACAGAAACGCGGAAGAGAATATGAGAAAAGCATTGAACTTGAGTATCTTGAGGGACTCAACGAGCGCTACGAAAAGTGGATCGCCGAGTACCCGGGCAGGGTGCTGACCATCGATGCTGACGGCCTCGATTTCCAGAACCGTCCGGAAGACTTCGCGTCCATCACCGACAAGATAGATTCAGAACTGTACGGCTTGTTCTAGCAGTACTTTTCCTGCCGTTCAGAAAAGCATTGCCAAGTGATAGGCGAAGAACGCCATCAGCCAGGCTACAATCATCGTATAGACGCAGCAGGCTATTGCCCAACGCCATTTTCCGGTTTCATTCTTTATCGCCACGAATGTCGCGATGCACGGGAAATACAGCAGGATGAATACCATGTAGGACAATGCCGCGGCCGGCGAAATGTCCTTCAGCAGTGCACTCTGAAGCTGGGTGTCCTCGCTAAGGTCCTGTCCTTCCGAGACCTTCGCCCCGTCTGCATACATCACGCCCAACGTGCTGACTACGAGCTCTTTGGCGGCGATGCCCGTAAGCAGCCCCACATCCATTTTCCAGTTGAAGCCGAGCGGCTCCATGGCAGGTGACACCAGCCTTCCGAGCTGGCCGATATATGAGTTTTCCTGTTGTGCGGCATAGAGTGAGTCGATCTGCCCGGCGAGAAGAGACACCTCCGGGGTAGCCTCTGCATTGACCTTGTCAGAAACTGCGGCGGTGTAGGCTTCCTGGGCGACGGACAGTTCCTTGCTCTTAGGGAAATAGCCTAAGAACCAGATGATTATGGAGCAGACAAGGATGGTGGTGGCCATTTTCTGCAGATATTGCTGGCCCTTTTCCCAGGTATGACGCCAGATGGCTTTTCCTGTAGGAACCCTGTATGGCGGAAGTTCCATAACGAACGGCAGGTCGTCGTCTTTCACGAATTTGCTCAGCAGGATGGCGGAGAATATCGCGAGCACGATACCCAGCATATAGATGCCGAGCAGGGCAAGCGCCGCATTGTGCGGGAAAAACGCTCCTGCAATCAGCACGAAGATAGGCAGCCTCCCGGCACAGGACATGAACGGAATGATGGCTATGGTTATCATCCGGCTCTTTCTGCTCTCGATTGCACGTGTCGCCATAATCGCAGGCACATTGCAGCCGAAGCCCATCACCATAGGGATGAATGACTTGCCGTGCAGGCCGATCTTGTGCATCAGCTTGTCCACGATGAATGCTGCTCTGGACATATAGCCGGAGTCCTCCATCAGGGAGATGAAGAAGTAGAGTATCAATATGTTAGGCAGGAACACCAGCACGCTTCCCACACCGGAAATCACGCCGTCCACTACCAGGTCCTTCACCCATCCGTCCGGCATTATGGACGCCACGAATGCCCCGAACTTGCCGACCAGCCAGTCGATCCACTGCATCGGATAATCGCCCAATGAGAATGTCGCCTGGAAAATGAGGTAGAGTATCGCGATAAATATCGGGAACGCCATCCACTTGTTCGTCACGACAGCATCTATCTTGTCCGTCAATGTCTTTTTGGGCGTTATGTCCAGGTGCGGCTTGTATGTCTCGGCGAGCGCGCCTTGGATGAATGCGTACTTGGCGTCCACGATGGCCGACTCGGTGTTCGTATGCAGCAGGTCTTCAATCCTCTTCTCCTCCTCAGTCCGCGCAGTTATGATTTCATCCCTGTTCGGAAGGGTCTCGATGACCTTCTCTATATCCTTGTCGTCTTCCAAGTACTTGATTGCCAGATACCTCGTGGAGTACTTGTCCCTCAGCGAATGGTTCTTCTGCAGAAGAAGCTTTATCCGGTCAATGCTCTTTTCGAGCTCGGCTCCATGGTTGATGTGGATATGTCTGGCTAGTTTCGCGTCGCTCTGAGTATATATCCGGATGACAGTGTCGAAAAGCTCCGGAATGCCGGTTCCGTCCCGGCTTATCGTAGGGCAGACAGGCATACCCAGGAGATAGCCCAACTGCTTGATGTCCAGCTTGTCACCTTTCGCCTTCAGCTCATCGTACATATTCAGCGCCATCACCACTCTGAGGTTCATGTCGATAACCTGGGTAGTGAGGTACAGATTCCTTTCAATGTTGGATGCGTCCACCACATTGATGACGACATCAGGCACATTGTTAATCAGATTCTTGCGCACATAGAGCTCCTCGGGGCTGTAGGCGGAAAGCGAGTACGTTCCCGGCAAATCCACAAGCACGAACTTGTATCCCTTATATTCGAAAGAGCCCTCTTTGGCATCCACAGTCACGCCGCTGTAATTGCCCACGTGCTCGTGCGAGCCTGAAGCTATGTTGAACAGTGAAGTCTTTCCGCAGTTGGGATTTCCCACAAGCGCCACCCTGATGACGTGGCCCCGCTCCTCGGCGAGATTGCTCATCATCTTGTTCAGCGACCATTCCTCATCACAGTCGTCAGCGAAAATGGTGTCGAATGCGTGGTCCTGCTGCATGGCTTTCTTGGCCTCGCTTTCGCCGATCACCTCTATCTGGTCGGCCTCGCTCCGTCTCAATGAAAGTTTGTAGCCAAGTATCTCATATTCGATAGGATCTCTCAGCGGAGCATTGAGAACCACCGTCACTTTCTTTCCGGCGATGAAACCCATCTCAATCAGACGTTTCCGGAAGCTCCCGTGGCCGTTCACCTTTACGATGACGCCCTGCTCTCCGGTGTTCAAATCAGATAATTTCATACTATCAAAAATTTTAAATTCTTCCTTGTCCGCCGTTGCCGCCTACTCCATTGAATTCATGTCAATGAGGTTGTTCAGCAGTGCGTACACGGTCAGGCCGGCCACAGTCTTGATGCCGGTTTTTCTCGTTATGTTCTTCCTGTGAGTTATCACAGTATATATGGAAATGCAGAAATGGTCTGCTATCTCCTTGTTCTGCATGCCTTTGGCAACACATACCAGTATCTCCTTCTCCCTCGCGGACAGCTCTTCCCCTTCTGCCTTCGCCTCATTTGGGACTGATTTCAATGTAGAGGTCAGCTTCTGCTCTATCTCATCGGATCTGTCTGACAGATAGATGGTCGCATCATAGCCTGCCGCAATTCCGGCATCCATGGCAGATGAAAGCAGCGCTACAACAGGCACATCCAGAATGTTTTTTATCGTATCCCGTCCTGCAGAGCGGCCCGACCTGTCAAAAGCCGCCATATCTACGATGACAATGTCGGCATCATATTCTTCCAGCTGCTTCTCCGGCTCCTCAGACACATACTGAAGCATACCGCAGACATCGAAGCCGGAAAAATTGTCAATGACGTGCCTGATGCCCTCAGCAATGATTACTGACGGCTCGATTATGAGAATTTTTCTTACTGGCTCTCTCATTTTTCCGTTACTCCCAATGCCTTTTCCCTTGCCTCCGCCATAGGGACTAGAATTTCATCTTCAATATAAGTGTGTTTCCCCAGATCATCCTCCAATCTGTACAGACAATCCAGCACATCCTGTATGAGATTGCTGTCGCAGCTCTGAGGCAAGTACTTCATTACTATATTCTTGAGGTCGTTCAGCTTCTCTTCCACATTCGAATGGCTTTCCTCATACTGCCCGATTCTGTAGCCTGTCCCTGTGACAGCCCCTTCAGAAAGTTCCTTGATATACGGGAACACTGTCGCCTCCTCATATTCGAAATGCTTCAGAATCTCGCTCTTGTATCCTTTATAGAATCGCGTAAGAATCTGGCAATGCTTCTCGTCGCAATCCTTGATCATCTCATTGACAGCCTTTTCCAATGTCTCCAAAGCCTTTCCCATATAATAATGGTGCGAATAGTGAAGATACGTCACTATATCCTTCATGCTGCTTCTCGAAATCTCCTCTTTGGAAGGGACATAATTGTCAATGATATATATCTTGCTAATCAGCAGAACCGTATGAGGATTGACATTGCTTTCGGCGCAAACCTCTTCTATCGTTTTTTCTCCGAATCCGAAGTTTATGCCGAGTCGGCGTATAACCCCTAAAAGTCTATGGTCTGCGTCAGGCAAATCTGCCATTTTCATCCCCGTAGAGAGCAGTTTCCCATTATGTTTATCTGTCAATGTCATAATTCCATGAGTTAAACAAAGCAAAGTTAATAATCTTAACCGAAAGTAAAAGCGGTGCTCCTTCACAGGAAACCGCTTTTAACAACAATCAAAAGGATTCACTAACTATATGGCTTATAATCTCAATCCAACGACTGCAAAGTTACATTCAAGGGAAATACTGCACAATCCCCAATAATGGTTAAATTTGCAGAGAAAAAACATAAGGAAAAATGAGTAAGAACACACGGAAGAAACTGGAACTTCATATGCCCGGCAAGCGTCTGCTTCTGCACGCCTGCTGTGCCCCTTGCTCTTCAGCAATAGTAGAATGCCTTGTAAATCAAGGTATTAGGCCAGTGATATTCTATTCCAATTCGAACATTTTTCCGGAAGAAGAATACCTCAAGCGCCGTAACGAATGCATCCGCTATGCTGAAGAGACAGGATTGGATATAGTCAATGATGACTACTGCCACGATGACTGGCGATGCATAGCCAGGGGCCTGGAACACGAAGGGGAAAGAGGCGCAAGATGCTCAGAATGTTTCAGATACCGCTTGGAGAGAGCAGCCTCCTATGCACACCGTAACGGCTTCGACGTGCTCGCCACCACCCTCGCTTCTTCCAGATGGAAGGATCTTGCTCAGGTCAATGCAGCCGGAGCCTATGCCTGCGGCCTTTTCCCGGGCGTCACCTGGTGGGATATGAACTGGCGGAAGGGCGGACTCCAGGAAAGGCGCAACGAAATCATCCGCGAGCACGGATTCTATAACCAGTTGTACTGCGGATGTGAATTCAGCCTCGCCACATCTGAGGCCGTCAAGAAGGAACGTTAGTACAGAAGATCCGGATTGTCCTTATGGTCGCTTGAAAGGAAATCGAAGTGGCTTGAATGCCAAGTCCACGTGAAAAGCACACCGGAAGCGGCATCTTTCATCGTAACCGTCTGGCGGAACACCTTGCTGAACCGGATTTCCCGACCGGAAGAGACCATCTCGCCCAGGCATTTCCATCCGCCTGCAGTGAGTCCGAACACATAAATCGCTGTCCCGTTTCCGGAAGCGGAACGTACACCGACCACAAGTTCCATCTCCCCGTCATCGGTAAAGTCGTGAGGTCCGACTGCGTACTCATTGGTTTTCAGCTCATTGCCACCATTGAACCCTATTTTCGGATAAGTCTTTCCGGAAGAAGTAGCCATGTTCGGCTTGCCGTCAATGAACAGGACCGTCCTTTTTCCCGATGCGTCTTCTACAGCCGTGACAGCGCTGTTCCCATAGTAGAAAGTGAGAACTTTGAACGCTTTTCCATAAGAGGAGAAGGTCAATGTCTTGCCTGCAGAACCGCATTGGGCTGCAGTAAAAGCAAATCCGCCCTCCAGTCCAGAGATGAAGGGCGTCTGTGCCATAGCATTGAAAACCAATGCTTCAAGTATCATGACTGCCACGCAGGCAGCAAATGTCTTCAGTGTTCTCATCAGGATGCAAAGTTAGGAAAAAAATTGCATTCCTTCAGAAGACTGTCCGTCAGATTTTAGTGAGAAGTCCCTCTTCAAGGTCTTGTGCGGCGGTCTGCTTGATTCTGTAGTGGAGCTTCTTGCCTGTAGCATTGAGCGGGATTTCTTCCACGAACCTGTAGTAGCGAGGACGCTTGAAATTGGCGATGAACGGGCTTTCCTTGCAGAACGCATCCAGCTCTTCTACTGTCAATGAGTCATCACCTTTGATGACATAGGCTGTGACAAGCTGGCCTCTGACTCTGTCCGGGACAGCAGTGACGATGCAGTCCTTGACCTTAGGGTTCATGTTGAGGACTTCTTCCACCTGGGTAGGATAGATATTCTCGCCTGAAGATATGATCATATCGTCCTTTCTGCCCACGATGGTCACGAAATGGTTCTTGTCCCATGTGGCCAAGTCATTGGTATAGATGAAATCCTTGTAGTATTTTTTGCTCGTCTCTTCAGGGTTGTTGTAATAGCAATAAGGGGATTTTGCCGGGCTGCTGATGATTACTTCGCCCACTTCCACACCGTCAGTGGCAGCCAGTTCCTCCGGCTCGGCCTTGCGGTCTTCGAATACTTTCACCACTCTTACATCGTCGTCGATGCAGGATGCCCCTGCCGTACCTGCGTATTCAGGAAGGTCAAACGGACGCAGGAAAGTGTTCCAGAAAGTCTCGGTGGTTCCGTATCCGTTGAATATGTTGTGTGTCAGCACTTTCTGGTATCTTATGCAGGATGCTTTCTCCAGCGGGCTGCCCATGGTCACAATGCCCCTGAGCGAACTTATGTCCTTCGGGTTGCTTTCCTGTGCGTCGGCGAGGTCTTCCAGCACGGTAGGGACTCCGATCAGGAAGGAAATGTGGTATTTCCCGACATATTCCAATGTTTTCTCTGCATTGAACTTGCCCATGATTACCATGCAGCCGCCGGCGTACAGTGTCGGGCAAGGTCCTGCGCAGTGGAGTCCTCCTCTGTGGAACCATGGCGTGGTGTTCATCGTGATGTCCCTGTAGCTCATCGGGAAATGAATCATTACGTCGTGGCTGGAGAGAACTTCATTGATGCTGGTGAGCGGAACTGCTTTCTGGCGGCCGGTCGTTCCAGAGGTGTATAGTCTGGTGGTCTCGTCATATATGTTGAGTTCATATGGCGGGACAGGGTCCTCTGTGGTAGAGTTGCCTACATAGTCATTGTATGAGAGGATGTCGCCGTGGCTTGTCGCGTCTGTGACGATAAGCCTTTCCGGCTTGAATGTGGCAAGACTTACGGCTTCAAGTATCTCGGCTTCCCTCTTGGAGTCGAAAAGCAGGATGCGCGGCTTGGAGTCATCTATGTTCTGTGCGATTTCACCAGGGCTGAGGCGGTAGCTTACCGGACAGTTCACAGTGTGAAGTTTGTGGCAGGCCACATATACGAATACGAATTCCGGGCAGTTGAGGAGCTGGTACATTATCACGTCTCCTTTCTTCATTCCGTCCCTGAGCATGGCTGCGGCGAACTTGTTGCTTTCGCGGTTCAGTTCATCGTAGGACCATCTCCTGTCTGTGTCAGGATATATCAGTGCGCCCCTGTTTCCATATCTCCTGACATTGCGCATAAAGCCGGCAATCCAAGTGTATTCTCTTTCGAAAATCTGTCTGAATTCTGTGTTCATGTCGTTTAGTGTATTCTTGTTTGTAAATTGTTACGGCTGCAAAATTATAAAGGAGGGAAGAATGGACTAAATTTTTGTGATTAGATGCCTCCATATTTGATGAAATCCGGTAAAGAGTGGTGAAAAGCCGCATTTTGTGGCAAAACAATGACTGTTTTTACTCGGTAGATGCAACAAAAAGGAGATTTTCCGCATCTAAAAAAAAGGTTATTGACACAGATTTTATGAGAAAATTGAGAAATATATTGCTTTTGGCATTGACCTGTCTGCCGGTGCTGTCGTGCTCTGTGCTGGGCAGTGACATGATCTATGACATCGCCGGGATAACGCTGCGGATTTATCGTAGTGACGCGGACGGAAATGATTCGCTGAACCCGGATGTGAATGCTGAAGGGTTTGACCCGGGCAAGGTGACTGTCGTGTGGGAAGGAAAGACGTATCGCGTGGAGGAGTCTGAGGATTCCGGCGTTTCCCCAATGACCTACCTTCCGATATTTTACGGGCTCAGGCTGAGTAACGACAACTTCGGAAAATGGTATTTCTGGTTCGGGGAACTGAGCGGTGAAGATGACATTGACAATAAGGACCTCGTCATCGACTGGGGCGACGGAACATCCGATACCATAACTGTATATAACAGGTTGAAGTGGAAGGTCAATGGAGAGCCGTCGATTACAAGGCGTTTCTACATCAATGGGGAGAAGCAGAATTCTGACATTCCGGTCTTCAAATTTGTCAAATGAAGACTTCTGTTGTTCAATAGAAGCCATACTTTTTGACGCGAATGATAAATTTCTTACTTTTGTACCGTCACTGTTCTGGCAGATGTCAGGAAAGTGACGGCATTGTTTTGTAAACGCGTTTAAACTAAAGGATTATGCATATAGCTATCGCTGGTAATATCGGCAGCGGCAAGACCACATTGACAAGGATGCTGGCTGCGAGATATGGTTGGACTCCGAAGTACGAGTCTGTGGATTTTAACCCGTATCTGTCTGATTTCTATGATGATATGAGCAGATGGTCGTTCAATCTCCAGATTTACTTCCTGAACAAGAGGTTCAAGGACGTGGTGGATATCTCCAAGAACAGCGAAACTATCATCCAGGACAGGACCATCTATGAGGACGCCAAGATTTTCGCGCCTAACCTGCACGATATGGGCCTCATGAGTTCCAGGGATTTCGACACATATTCAGACCTGTTCGATCTGATGATGTCTTTGGTGAAGATGCCTGACCTGCTCATCTATCTCAAGTCTTCCATTCCTAATCTTGTGTCCCAGATCCAGAAAAGGGGCAGGGAATATGAGAAGACTATCCGTATCGACTATCTTACCGGACTGAACGAGCGTTATGACAAGTGGATAGACTCTTACAAGGGACATCTCCTCGTCATTGACGCGGACAAATACAAGTTCGGAAACAAGGAAGAGGATTTCGAGGCTGTGACCGATATGATTGACTCAGAGCTGTTTGGCCTTTTCCCGTCACAGGAAACTAAGTAAAGTTTATTTTATATGACAACAAGACCGACAATTATCGATTTCGTTGAGAAATACACTCGCGAGTTCGCGTCTCACGTTTTCTTGCGTGAGAAACCGGCTGACCATTGGACCGAAACGACATTTGAACAGACCCGCCTTGAGGCTTACAGAGTGGCTGCAGGACTTATGGCTCTTGGCCTGAACAAGGGAGACAAAGTATCTCTGCTTTCTGAAGGCCGCAACATGTGGGTTATCGGAGAGCTCGGTATTCTGTATGCCGGAGCTGTCAATGTTCCTCTTTCCATCAAACTGGAAGAGGGCAGTGACCTGGTTTTCCGAATCAAGCATTCCGATTCCCGTTTCGTGATGGTTTCAGGAACGCAGCTTCCTAAGGTAAGACGTATTATGGCTGAAATTCCGGGCGTGGAGAAAGTCATTGTACTGGACGACCTTGCGGAATATAAGGAGAATGAGATACCGATGTCCGAGGTTCTGAAACTCGGCGACAAGTTCATGAAGGAGAATCCGGGAGCGCTCGAGGAGAGATACAAGTCCATCGGACCGGATGATTATGCCAATATCAGCTATACCTCCGGCACCACTGCTGACCCTAAGGGTATCCTCCTGACTCACAGGAACTATACTGCCAATGTGGAGCAGGCTCATTCTGTGGTTGCGATTCCAGAGGAAGCCGTGATGCTTATCATTCTGCCTCTCGACCATTGCTTCGCCCATGTTGCAGGTTTCTATACGATGATGTCCTATGGCGGAAGTATCGCCACCGTTCCGGTCGGAAAGACTCCTATTGCATCACTTAAGAATATCCCGATGGCCATCAAGGAGGTAAGACCTCACGTGATGCTTTCTGTTCCTGCACTCGCACGTAACTTCAAGAAGAATGTCGAGGCCGGAATCAAGGCCAAGGGCCCTAAGGTGGAGAAACTCTACAACTTCGCATTGAACCTGGCCATTTCCTATAATAAGGAATATTACAATAGAGGCGGATTCTTCCAGCTCTGGAAAAAACCTCTTATGGCACTCTTCGACAAGATCATCTTCAAGAATGTGCGTCAGGGATTCGGCGGCAGGATGATGTTCTTCGTGGGCGGCGGTGCGCTTCTGGATATCGAACTCCAGAGATACTACTGCGCCATCGGCATTCCGATGTTCCAAGGCTACGGCCTTTCTGAAGCTACCCCTATCATTTCCGCAAACTCGTTCGACGCCTGCATCTTCGGTTCGTCCGGCCGTGTAGTGAAGCCGATGGAAATCAAGATCTGTGACGGGGACGGCAAGTCGCTCGGCTATGGCGAGAAAGGTGAAATCGTCATTAAGGGCGAGAATGTGATGGCAGGTTACTGGAAGAACCCTACTGCAACTGCTGAAACAGTTGTTGACGGCTGGCTGCATACCGGAGATATGGGCTATATGAGGGACGAGACCTTCCTTTATGTGGTAGGCCGTTTCAAGTCATTGCTCATTTCCGCTGACGGCGAGAAATATAGCCCGGAAGGATTTGAGGATTCGCTTACTGACAGTTCGAAATACATTGACCAGGTGGTTCTTCACAACAATCAGGACCCTTATACGACAGTGATCATCGTTCCTAACAAGGAGGCCCTGAAGGACTTCGTGAAGACAGAGAATCCTGGTATCGACCTTGCTTCCCGTGAGGCTAAGGAGCTGATGCTCAAGAAGATTCAGGATGAGGTCAATTCCTACAGGAAAGGCGGTTCACGTGCCGGCATGTTCCCTGAAAGATGGCTTCCTGCTGCGATTATCGTGGCTGACGAGCCGTTCACGGAGCAGAACCACATGGTGAACAGTACCATGAAGATTGTCCGCGGAAAGGTGGAGAAGCACTATGCTGACCGCATTGAATATGCACTGACGGCAGAAGGAAAGAACCTCCTTAACGAGAAAAACATTGCATCGCTGTAGAGCGGTACAATGTTTTTTCGTGCTTCGGACGGGACTTGAACCCGTACAGGCATTGCTGCCCAAGGGATTTTAAGTCCCTCGTGTCTACCAATTCCACCACCAAAGCGAATTGGAATGACAAAGTTAGATAAAAATGTTTAAAAACAAAATATAGACAAAATGGGATTACTCGATGGAAAAGTCGCCCTTATAACGGGCGCTGCTAAAGGAATCGGAAAGGCTATTGCTCTGAAGTTCGCTTCAGAAGGTGCTGATGTCGCTTTCACTGACCTCGTAATCAATGAAGCTGCTGAAGAGACGATCAAGGAACTTGAAGCGTTTGGACATAAGGTGAAAGGTTATGCTTCCAATGCTGCTGATTTTGCTCAGACTCAGGAAGTTGTGGACCAGATTATGGCAGAGTTCGGCCATATAGATATTCTCGTGAACAATGCCGGTATCACCAAGGACGGCCTGATGCTCAGAATGAGTGAGGCTCAGTGGGATGCTGTCATCAATGTAAACCTCAAGTCCGCATTCAATTTCATCCACGCATTGACTCCGATCATGGCTCGCCAGAGAAGCGGCAGCATCATCAACATGTCATCTGTAGTGGGCGTTTCCGGCAATGCCGGCCAGTGCAACTATTCTGCTTCCAAGGCAGGTCTTATCGGTCTTGCCAAGTCTATCGCCAAGGAAATGGGTCCTCGCGGCATCCGTGCAAACTGCATTGCCCCGGGCTTCATCATCTCCGATATGACCAGCGCGCTTTCAGAAGAGGTGCGTGAGCAGTGGGTGAAGACCATTCCGCTCCGTCGCGGCGGCACTCCTGAAGATGTGGCCAAGGTAGCCCTCTTCCTCGCCAGCGACCTCTCCTCTTACGTCAGCGGCCAGGTCATCCACGTCTGCGGCGCCATGAACTGCTAAATATCTACGGCCCCGTGTGCAAAACAAGCCTTTCTGCACACGTCAATGCCAGATTTATATTGTCCCGTGTGCAAAATGAACGTATTTGCACACGGGATTTTATTTAGAAATATTTCTTTTCCTGTTGGTCGAGGGCGATGAAGATGGCAAGCATCGCGGTGAAGGCCCAGAGGGAGGAGCCTCCGTAGCTCATGAATGGTAGAGGGATGCCTATGACAGGCATTAGGCCGATGGTCATGCCTATATTTATGAACAGGTGCATGAACAGGCAGCTGGCCAGGCAGTAGCCGTAGATTCTGGTGAAGTTCTCCCGGCTGTGCTCGGCATCTTTCAGAATCTGCAGAATCAGCAGCACATACAGGCCGATGACTATAAGGCATCCGAAAAAGCCCCACTCCTCACCCACGGTACAGAAGATGAAGTCCGTGCTTTGCTCCGGCACGAATCCGTAAGTGGTCTGAGTGCCGTTCATGTAACCCTTGCCGAAAAGACCGCCCGAGCCGATGGCAATCATTGACTGGTTCACGTTGTACCCGACACCCGCCGGGTCATCTTTCATGCCCAGCAGCACCTCGATCCTCTTCTTCTGGTGGTCCTGGAGAATGTCGTTGAAAATAATGTCGGCGGAAAACACCAGGCACACGCCTACGACGAAGACCAATGTCGAGGCCAGCGCGAAGTTGTTCTTCATTTTGTAGGAACGCCAGAGTATGAACGGAAGAGTGAGAGCGGAAATGCATACCAGAATGTATTCCGGATGGATTTCCATCAGAGCGGGGATTTCCCCGCCTTTGGCTGCCTGTAGTGCAGTCCACGCATCCCGCAGAAAATAAAGGGCGGTGATGCAGACGGCGGAAATCGCAATCCATTGCACCGTCTTCCTGGTGTTCAGCGCGCTGCAGACCGAAATGATGCCCATCAGGACAAGAATCGCGGTATAAGGAGAGGCGACAAGAGTCAGGATAAAGGTCAATATGGCAAGCCCAAGCATTGCCAGCAGCCATCCCGACAGTCCTTCACGGTACAGCATGAATATAAGTCCCACATAGACGAGCGCGGAACCGGTCTCACTCTCTGCCAGAATTATCAGCATCGGCAGGATTATGATGCAGGCGACTGTGATGAAATTCTTGCCCTTCGTCAGTCGGAATCCCGTGCGGCTCATAGTGTAAGCCAATAGTAATGAGGTAGTTATCTTCGATATTTCGGCAGGCTGAAACCGGACAGGCCCGAATTCAAACCATGACTTGGATCCCTTTACCTCCACACCGAGAAAGATGACCGCGACCAGCAGCACTATGACCAGAAAATAGAACAGTATCGCCCCGCTTTCCCATAGGGAAGGATTGATGATGAAGATTATCAATGCCCCGAGTCCGAAAGCCGTAAGCATCCAGATGAACTGTTTGCCGCTGTTCGCCGTGAAATCGAAAAGTCCGCTGATATCGGAACCGTGCACTGCCGCGTAGATGTTCGCCCAGCCGATGAAGACCAGAGCCAGATATATGAATATCAACTTCCAGTCGTATGCCTGTCCAATGCTTCTGCTGCTGTAATTTCCCATATCAGTATGTTTTTACACGTGACATAAGGTTTCCTTGAAGCACTCTGTCCTCCAAAGGCCGCCGCTCTGCGCTGATCTCGCCTTTCAGGTATTTCTCCACAAGCAGTGACGCTATAGGGCAGGCCCACGTGGCACCGAAACCGCCATTTTCAATGTAGGCCGCAACTGCAATCTTCGGATTGTCCTTAGGCGCGAAGCAGATGAACACGGAGTTGTCCGCTCCACGTGGATTCTGGGCGGTGCCGGTCTTTCCGCAGATGTCCAGGCCTTCCACGGCCGCAATACTTGCAGTACCTCCCGAGCCGAATCCGCTGTTCACAGCCCTCCACATACCCTGGGTCACTTTCTTGAACTGGGATGTGTCCACCATCGTGTATTGGCGTTCCTTGTATTTATTGTCGATTTTCAGGGAGTCCGAATCCTTGATGATATGCGGAATGTAATAGTATCCCCTGTTGGCCACGATCGCGCACATATTGGCAATCTGAAGTGGTGTCACGCCGATTTCGCCCTGCCCGATGGACAGAGATATGACTGTGGTGAACTTCCAGCCGTTCTTGCCGTAGATGCGGTTGTAATAGGATGAAGTAGGAATCGTTCCGCCGAGCTCTGCAGGGAAGTCACTGCCCAGTTTGCGGCCGAGTCCGAAACTCTGTACATAGTCGTGCCATTTGTCCAGCGCCTCGCCCGGTCCGCTGTACTTCTTGTTCTCCAGGATATTCTTCATGACGTAGCAGAAATATCCGTTGCAGGACATCATGATGGCCTCTTCGAGGTTCAACGGGGAACGATGGCCGTGGCAGCCGAGCTTATGCTTTCCGTACGGATAACCCTTGTAGCAGGGATAAGTGTATTCCGGTTTGAGGACGCCCTCCTGAAGGCCTATAAGACCGTTTACGAGTTTGAAAACGGAACCTGGAGGATATGGCGCCTGCACGGCCCTGTTGAACATCGGCTTGTGCGGATCGCTTACGATTTCGCTGTAGTGCTTTCCTATGTCGGCGAGCATTTCCACGTCGATGCCCGGGCTGGACACCATTGTCAGAATCTCTCCTGTGGACGGTTCGATGGCCACGAGACTGCCCACCTTGTTCTGCATCAGCATTTGACCATATTGCTGGAGGTCTGCATCGATGGTAGTGACCACGTCTTTCCCTGGTATGGCTTCCTTGTCGAGCTCCCCGTCCTTGTAACGTGACTGGATCTGGTTCCTCGAGTTCCTCAGATATATCTGATATCCCTTTTCGCCGCGCAATTCCTTCTCCCTGGCCGCTTCAATGCCAGTTTTCCCAGCATAGTCTCCCGGCCTGTACTCGCCAGGGTGTTTCTTGATGTAGGACTGGTCCACCTCGGAGACGTAGCCGAGAAGGTTTCCTCCTGCATTGACAGGATAGTCACGGATGCTTCGGACCTGGCCCTTGAATCCCGGAAACTTATACTGGACTTCCGCGAATTTCATATAGGTCGTGGACGGAATCTGCTTGAGCATGACAGTTGACTGGTAGCCGATCCGCTTGCGGTCCCTCCGGTAGGTCTTCATCTTGTCGCGGATGAAGTCGCTGCTTACTCCGAGCACGTCGGACAGGAGCAGCGTATCGAAAGGCTGCACTTCCTTCGGGGTCACAAGGATATCGTAAGCCACCTTGTTCCCGACAATGATTTTTCCATTACGGTCATAGATGATGCCACGTGTAGGATAGACGATGTCATAGACCATCGAGTTGTTGGAGGCATTGACCTTATACTTGTCGTCAATGATCTGGATGACGAAAAGTCTGATGAGCAGGATGCCGGCTACGATGAACAGGCCGGCCTTAAGCCGATTGACCCTTGAAGAATACATCACTTTCTCTCGTTAGGGTCCAACAAATTCGCGAGGAACAGTGACGCGACAACGCCTGTGAGCCAGGACAATGCGAATCTCAGCAGAATGAACGGCCAGTCCCTCACCGACGAGCCGTCAGCCCAGATGTAGATGAAAAGGAAGATGAATTGACCTATGGCAAGGGCCGAGAAAAGCTTTGTGGCTCCGAACTTCATCATTGACACGTCTTCTCCTGTCGATACGAGCTCATTTCCGAAGACAATGTTGCAGATGAAACGTCTGGAGGCGGCCACCGGAACGAGTGCAAGGGCATTGAGTCCGACGACTCCTTCAGCAAGGAAATCCACGGCGAGTCCGGACGCGAATGCTATCAGCATTGCCGACAACGTACCGATTCTGGTAGGAAGCAGAAGAATGATGCACGGAAGCAGGCTCAGAGTTATGTAGGGACTGATATAGAAATAGTTGCATATCAGCAGCTGGACTCCGAGTATGATGAAGAACATAAGAAAGTAATTCTGCTTCATTTTTTACCTCCTATGATTTTTTTGCCTTCTTCCAGTGATTCTATCTCAGCCAACTCCTTGTTTGTGACAAGTGTGACATACCTCAGCGCGGAGAAATCCACAAACAGTTCCACTGACACTTCGTATGTGGCTCCGTTCACGATTTTTCTTTCGCCTGTGACTCCAAGAGGAATGTCCGGCGGGAATATGGATGAATAGCCGCTTGTGTAAACAGTGTCTCCCTGCTCGAATTTGTATTGGAGCGGTATCTCCTTGAGGACTGCGCTGTCGTTATGCCTTCCGTCCCAGCACATCGGTCCGGCAGCTCCGTCATTGCCGATTCTCGCACTTACGCTGAACTCTGCGTTGAGGAAAGAGATGGCATATGAATAATGTCTGCTGACCGCATCCACGATTCCGATCACGCCGTTGTTCGTTATCACGCCTGTCTGCGGCTTCACGCCATCATCGGAGCCCTTGCCGAGAATCAGGTAGTTGTGCTGCTTGTTCAGGCTGTTCTTCACGACAGGAGCCGGCATGAAACCGAACTTGTCGGAAATCATTGACAGCCTCTTTCGGGACAATGAATCAAGCTTGGCGCTCTCCAACTGCCTTTCCAACAGGGAAATCCTGCGGTTCAGTTCGAAGATGTCCTCCGTGAGTTTCTTGTTTTCCTTGGAAAGCGAGAAGTATCTCGAAATGGATTCAGTGCATCCCCAGACCTTTCCGGTCACGCCCTGCAGCGCCTTGGTCACGAAGAAATTCTGGACCGTGCTGCTGTTGCGCAGCATACTAAGTGCGGCAATCTCCAATGAAATGAAGACTGCCGTATTCAATATTATCAGAAATATGTTTCCCCTTTTCCGCATCAGCGCTTAAGGAAAGAGCAGTTTCCGATGTGTTTCAATGCAATGCAGGTTCCTCTAGCCACCGCGTGGAGCGGATCCTCAGCCACGTGGAAAGGAATATTGACCTTCTCTGTCAGACGTTTGTCAAGTCCTCGGAGCAATGCGCCGCCACCAGAGAGGAAAATACCGTTTTCTACAATGTCGGAATACAACTCCGGCGGTGTCTGTTCCAATACGTGGAGGATGGAAGCCTCGATTCGCATGATGGACTTGTCCAGACAGCTTGCCATCTCCTGATAAGTGATGGTGGCCTCTACCGGGTGAGCTGTCATCAGGTTAGGTCCGTGTACCGTAAACGGTTCCGGAGCCTCTTCGAGATTTGTCAACACTGAGCCCACAGCCCATTTGATGGCTTCTGCTGAAGGCTCGCCAACACGGATGTTGTGCTGCTGCCTCAAGTATGTCTGGATGTCGCTTGTGAAAACGTCACCTGCTGTACGGATACTGTCCTGGACAACAATGCCTCCGAGAGAAATCACGGCAATCTCAGTGGTACCGCCACCTATATCGACTACCATACTGCCCTTAGGGGCTTCCACCTCCAGTCCGATACCGAGAGCTGCGGCCATAGGCTCGGAAATAAGATAGACATCACGTCCTCCGGCATGCTCTGCCGAATCCCTTACTGCCCTGAGCTCCACTTCGGTACTTCCGGAAGGAATGCCGACTACGAGTCTCAAGTTAGGGGAGAGGAATGAATGTTTTGTGCTGTTCACTTGTTTGATGAAACCTCTGATCATCATTTCGGCAGCCTGGAAATCGGCAATTACACCGTCCCTCAGAGGTCTGATGGTGCGGATGCCCGGTTGCTCTTTTCCGTGCATGAGTTTGGCCTTGTGGCCGAGAGCGATACATTTGCCGCTTGTGCTGTCTATGGCGACAATGCTCGGTTCGTCCAACACGATTTTGTCATTCTGGAAAATGACCGTGTTGGCAGTTCCCAAGTCCATTGCCAATTCTTGAGTCAAGAATGAAAATCCCATATCTTTCTGTCCGGAATTATCTTGTTAATAATACAAATTCATATTTTCCGTAAAATTACAAAATAATCTTAAATTTGCCCAATAGAGTTATCATTAAAATGAACTGATATGAACAGAAAAAAATATCTTATAGTGATGGCGGCAGGACACGGGACCAGAATGCACTCCGAACTGCCGAAACAGTTTCTCGATCTCGCTGGGATTCCGGTGCTGCGGCGGACCATCACCAAGTTCATTGACGCATACCCCGACATCACCGTGATAACGGTGCTGCCGGTGGACGGTGATTACGAGCAGTGGTGGCGGGATTACTGCGCACAGTCTGACTTTATGTGCCCTCAGATGATAATCAGGGGCGGAATAACCCGCTTTCACTCTGTAAGGGCCGCGCTCGAAAAAGTGCCTGACGGAGCACTTGTAGCCATCCATGACGGAGTCCGTCCGATGCTGTCGGAAGGAATGATAAAGTCAATGTTTTCAGTCATTTCAGAGGACGAGGACATTCGCGGACTGATACCTGTCATCCCTATGGTGGACACGCTTAAAATTCTTAAGCCGTCTGCCGTGCAGTCCGAATCCGGACACAAACTTTATAGCGAACAGGAGGAGAAACATGTTGACAGGTCCGAGATCTTCGGAGCCCAGACGCCTCAGATTTTCCGTTCTGAGGACATAAAGAAAGCGTACTCCCAGGCTTACGACACGTCATTCACTGATGACGCGTCAGTCGCGTCCAGATACAAAATACCTCTCGTCTATATCGAAGGCGAGAGGCTGAATTTCAAAATCACGACGCCGGAAGACCTGGCGATGGCAAAGGCCATGCTGAATCCCGACATGTGAGACCGATATCGGAAGGTAGGCTCAACTGCCTAGTCGTCAGCCATTTCCGATGGTGATGACTTCTTGGTGACGTCAGAATAACTGGTCCTTCTGTAGTCTTTTACCCAGACCTGTCTATCGATGGCCTCATCCAGAGCGATCATTGTCTCTGTGGCGAGGATATAAGGAATCTTCTGGACTGTATTGAGCAGAATCTCCATGAGGTGGTCATTGTCGAAACAATAAATCTTCACCAGCAGCGCGTACTTTCCGGTAACGAAATGGCACTCCACCACTTCAGGGATTTTCTTCAAGTGGGCCACTACTACATTGTACTTGTCCGCTTCGGACAATGAGATGCTGATGAAAGCGCAGATATTCAATCCGATGGCCTGAGGCTTTACTAAGAGGCGGGAGCCGGTGATGACGCCGTTTGCTTCCAGTCTCTTGACCCTCTGGTGAATAGCTGCACCTGAGACTCCGCATTCGCGAGCTATTTCCAAAAACGGCATTCTCGCATTCTTAACGAGAAAAGACAGAATTTTCTGGTCCGTCTGGTCAATGTGATATTTTATCATACTACTTACGATTTATTACTTCCGTTCTGCAAAAGTAATGATAATAATTTAAAATAAGTCATAAAAATACAGAAGAATCTATACTTTTATAACTTATTTTGATAGTTTACGATAAAACAATCACGAAAACCTCGCTAAGATTTCTTGACGAATTTTCTGCGGGAACCTTTCTTGGTAGGCTCGGAAGCCGCAATTATCTCTTTGCAGGCCTCTTCCGTCAATGACTGTGCATCAGTATCTTTAGGAATCTTGTAATTCTTGCCGTCCTGTTTGAGATAAGGACCGTAGCGTCCGTTGATGACCTGGATGCCGCTTCCGGTGAAGTCTGAAATCACGGTATTTGCCGCTGCCTTTTCGGAATTGGCGTTGATTGCCTCGATGCATTCTTCCAATGTCACGGTCAGCGGGTCTTTGCCGCGTGGCAGAGAGACGTTCTTGTCCCCGTATTTGAGGTAAGGACCGAAACGGCCTTTGGTGGCGATGATGTCTATGTCATTGAACTTGCCTACGTTTCTCGGCAGCATGAAGAGCTTGACCGCATCCTCGAGAGTGATGCTCTCAATCAGCTGACCTGGAGCAAGATGCGCAAACTGCCTGTTCTCGCCTTCACCCTTCTGGATATACGGGCCATATTGACCGAACTTGGCGACAATAGGTTCTCCGTCTGCAGGGTCATTGCCGAGTTCGCGGCTCACGCGGCTGTACTCCTTGTCATTGAGCACCTCCTCCACTTTCTTGTGGAACGGAGTGTAAAACTCGCCGATGACCTTGTTCCAGACAAGCTCGCCCTGGGCGATTTCATCGAAGTCCTTCTCCACATTGGCAGTGAAATCATATCCGAGAATGCTGTGGAAATTCTTCACAAGGTAGTCTGTGACGATCATACCTATCTCCTGAGGCAGCAGTTTGCCCTTTTCTGCGCCGACGGTCTCGATTTTCTCAACTTCGCAGATGACGTCGTCCTTCATGGTCAGGCAGATGACAGGAATCTTCTCGCCCTCCTTGTCGCCCTTGGTGATATAACCGCGTCCCGTAGTAAGAGTCGTGATGGTAGGGGAATATGTGGAAGGGCGGCCAATGCCGATTTCCTCCATCTTCTTGACGAGAGTGGCTTCTGAGTATCTTGAAGGAGGTGCAGTGAATTTGCAGTCGGACTTGAACCCGAGAGGGAACATCTTGTCGCCCTTATGCATCTCCGGGAGCACGATTTCCTCATCATCGGTCTGGTCGTCGCTGCCTTCCATATATACTTTCAGGAAGCCGTCGAAAATAACCTGGGAAGCCTGCAGGGCAAATTTCTCGCTTCTCTTGTCCGAAGATATCTTGATGTCGGTACGCTCGACCTTGGCATCAGCCATCTGAGAGGCGATGGTGCGCTTCCATATAAGATTGTAGAGTTTCTGCTCCTGAGCAGTACCTTCAATGGACGTATTCTCTATATAGGTAGGACGTATGGCCTCGTGCGCCTCCTGAGCACCTTTGGAATGCGTCTTGTACTGTCTGGTCTTGGAGTATTCCTCACCGAAATTGTCCAGAATGAATGCCTTGGCAGTGTTTATCGCAAGACCTGAAAGATTAGTGGAGTCAGTTCTCATATAAGTTATGAGACCGCGCTCGTACAGGCTCTGGGCCACGCGCATCGTCACGTTTACTGGGAATCTGAGCTTGCGGGAAGCCTCCTGCTGGAGAGTCGAAGTCGTAAAAGGAGCTGCCGGAGTCTTCGTCCCTTCTTTCTTGTCAATGCTGCTGATCACGAAGTTCGCACCCTTGCTGTCCTCGAGGAATTTACGGGCTTCGTCAATGCCCTTGAACTTGGTGTCCAGCACTGCATTGACCTTGACATTGGCCTTGGTCCCGTCAGGATGGAAAACGGCCTCTGTGCGGTAGTACTGCTCTTTCTTGAAGCCCATGATTTCACGCTCACGGTCCACGACGAGTCTAAGTGTGACGCTCTGCACACGTCCTGCAGACAGCTTCGGCTGGATCTTGCGCCAGAGAATAGGGGAGAGTTCGAAACCGACGAGCCTGTCCAGTACACGCCTTGCCTGCTGCGCGTCCACGAGGTTCATGTCAATGTCCCTCGGTGTCTTGATCGCATTTTGGATGGCAGTCTTTGTGATTTCGTGGAAAACGATTCTCTTGGTATTCTCTTTCTTGAGTCCGAGAGTCTCGAAAAGGTGCCATGAGATGGCCTCTCCCTCGCGGTCGGCATCGGATGCGAGCCAGACCGTGTCTGCCTTTTCTGCAAGTTTCTTGAGCTCCGTGACCACCTTCTTCTTGTCGGAAGGGACCACATATTCCGGAGAGAATCCGTGCTCAATATCCACGCTCAGTTTCTTGTCCTGCAAGTCCCTGATGTGTCCGTAACTCGATTTGACTATGTAATCTTTTCCTAAAAAACTCTGAATTCTGCCGGCTTTTGCCGGTGACTCAACAATAACGAGATTCCCCTCCATCGTTTCGATATTTTTTGTTAACGGATTGCAAAGTAAGGAACAAATCAGGATATTTTCCAAATTTTCTGTGTATTTTCCTGTCTTTGACACTTTGATTTTGTAGAAACAAGGATAATTCAAGGCTCCAGACCGCTGAGTTGGCGATTTGGGGCCTTTGGATTTTTTCTGACTTTGTAGTAGACAAGCCCTTTCGTGGTCTGCGGCCGAGGGACTTCGGGCCGGTACGCACCTGTCGGTGCTATCCCTCCCACGCCTTAAGCGCGGGCCCCTCCCGTTCACGAAGCCACGGGCGGCTACGCCGTCCGAAGTCCCTCGGCCATCCGTCCCTAGTGCTTGTCGCTTCCGTCATCATCTTTCTCGCGTTTCTTGGTCTGGGCGATGATGCTCCTCATCTTCTGTCTTGTGACTATCTGCGTGTCGGTTCTGAACCCTGCGCTGCCGTGCAGGTGGTTTGTGAGGTCCGTTCTGGTATATGCCGGGACATATCCTTCACCGGCGATGCTGAGGAAGTCCATTGAACGCAACGTGCCCACTATCTCCTCCGTCGTGAAGTGCCTGCCTCCCCGGTTGACCTTCTTCTCCAGATACTTGTATATGAGCAGGGCAAGGAAGCAGGTGAGGAAGTGGGCCTTGATGCGGTCGTCCCTCCTGACGTAGACCGGCCTTGCGTCAAAGTCCGTCTTCATGATGCGGAAGCCGTTTTCTATGATCCATCGGCCGCCGTTCAGTCTGATGATGTCCGGCGCAGGATCCCAAAGGTCAGTGCACAGGGCATAGAAGCCGTCGAAGCGGGCCTCCTGGTCTATCATCTCCTGATTGAGTGAGTAGCTTTCTATCTGCGCGAGCTCACCGTCCGCGGTGCAGTGCTCGGCCTTGATGAAGCGCTTGGCGTCATTCGGGCTCTTGCGCCTGGACGTCACGCCCTGCCCTTTCTGCAGCAGGGCGACCGCACGGCTCACCTGCCGTTCGCGCACATAAGAGAGGTACGCCTTGTACTTGAATGAGAACGTGACGATGATGCGCTGCTCCAGCGTCTCTCCGGTGGACATCTGGGTAGGGTCCCAACGTTCCTTGTAGAAAAGCGTCTCGCAATGCTCCTTGGAGTCCAGGGTGCTGATGTCGTATTCCTTGTCAGAGCCGGCCGTACGCCACCCCTTGCAGTCCAGCGCCCATTCCTGAAGATATCCCTTGAGCTTCTTGAGGGACTGCACCGTAACGAATGACCTGTCGCCGACGCTGTCGTTCTTGCGGTTCTCGTATGAAGACAGTCCGCCGTCGGTGCACACCACCAGCTTCGACAGGCCGAACTTGTCCTTGAGTATCTGCTCCATAGGCTTGAGCGTGCCGGTCTCCGCCTTGTTTCCCGGCTCGATGCACATCGCCAGCGGAAAGCCGTCATGGTCCATGAACA